>Ga0247812_10000029_pt1 | contig 271055 bp, 239 predicted proteins | sample UWRJL149409B1_FD_178011 | JGI IMG/M metagenome (GOLD analysis project Ga0247812, IMG submission 178011) | Plant litter microbial communities from Arlington Agricultural Research Station in Wisconsin, United States - UWRJ-L149-409B-1 | ecosystem: Environmental > Terrestrial > Plant litter >... | reverse complement strand
AAGAGCAGGCTGCAAAGTTGCAAGAGCAGGTTGCAAAAGTAAAAGAGCAGGCTGCAAAGTTGCAAGAACAGATTGCAAAGTTGCAAGAGCAGGCTGCAAAAGTAAAAAAGCAGGCTGCAAAAGTAAAAGAGTAGGCTGCAAAAGGGCAAGAGCGGGTTGCAAAAATAAAAGAGCAGGCTGCAATATAAAAAATAGCGACTGCAAAAATAAATCACCTGCCTGCAAGAGTACAATAGCTGTCGCCAAAATAAAAAGTGCCTCCCCGTGAGGCATTTTTTAGTCCCGCAATATACAGGCACTTAACGCCAATTCCAGCAGCGCCAAACGGCAAACAGCAAGCCCCTAAACCCGACTGCCTAAACCTTGAACCTATTAAAAAAATTATTACTTTTACTTCAAGCAAACAAACAAAATGGATAAAAACTATAAGCTCACCGTAAACAGCGCAAACGTTTTCAGCAGCAACGCATCCGAAATAGAAAATTTTGATGCCGTCGAAACCAAAACTTCACAATTCCACATCTTAAAAGACAGCCAGCGCTACACCGCTGAAATAGTCCGCAAAGATTTTCTGGCAAAAACCTACACCGTCAAGGTAAACGGAAACACCTACACCGTCAATATCGCCAATCCCCTAGACCGCCTCATAAAAGACATGGGTTTCACAGTAGGAGCATCAAAACAAGTCAACGCCATCAAGGCCCCGATGCCCGGATTGATCTTGGAAATGAGCGTAACCGTAGGCCAAGAAGTAAAAGAAAACGACTGCCTCCTCATATTAGAAGCCATGAAGATGGAAAATAGCTTCCTCTCCCCAAGAGCAGGAATCATCAAGTCGATTTCGGCAAGCAAGGGCGACGCAGTAGAAAAAGGACAGTTGTTAATTGAATTTGAATAAAATATGAACAAGATATTAGTCGCCAACAGAGGCGAAATCGCAATAAGGGTAATGAAAACCGCCCAAAAAATGGGCATCAAGACCGTCGCAGTATATTCCACCGTCGACAGAAACGCGCCCCACGTCAAATTCGCAGACGAAGCCGTCTGGATAGGAGAGTCCCCGTCCAATCAATCCTACCTATTAGGAAGCAAAATCATCGAAGTAGCCAAGCAGTTAGGCGTAGATGCCATCCACCCAGGCTACGGATTCCTCAGTGAAAACGCCGCCTTCGCGGAAGAAGCCATCGCCAACGGCATAACCTTCATCGGCCCCGAATCAAAAGCCATCCACATGATGGGTAGCAAGCTTGCCGCCAAAGAAGCCGTAAAAGCCTACGACATTCCAATGGTTCCTGGCATAGATGAAGCCATTACCGACGTAGAAAAAGCAAAGAAGATCTCAAAAGAGATAGGCTTCCCGATATTAATCAAAGCCTCAGCCGGAGGAGGAGGAAAGGGAATGCGCGTAGTAGAAAAAGAAGAAGATTTAGAATCGCAGATGACCCGCGCAATCAGCGAAGCAACTTCCGCATTTGGGGACGGTTCGGTATTTATCGAGAAATACGTAGCCTCACCAAGGCACATAGAAATACAAGTCATGGCCGACTCCCACGGAAACATACTCTACTTATTCGAAAGAGAATGCAGCATCCAGAGAAGGCACCAAAAAGTAGTGGAAGAAGCACCGTCATCAGTATTGACACCCGAACTAAGAAAGCAAATGGGCGAAGCCGCCGTCAAAGTAGCCAAAGCCTGCGATTATCTGGGTGCCGGAACGGTAGAATTCCTTTTAGACGAAAACTTAAACTTCTATTTCTTAGAAATGAACACGCGTTTGCAGGTAGAACATCCGGTAACCGAAATGATTACAGGCCTAGATTTGGTAGAAATGCAAATCAGGGTAGCAAGAGGAGAAGCCTTGACGGTAAAACAGGAAGACCTCCACATAAAAGGACACGCCATGGAACTGAGAGTCTATGCCGAAGACCCGCTAAATGATTTCCTTCCAAGCGTAGGCCATCTAGACGTTTATACGTTGCCAGAAGGCGAAGGAATAAGAGTAGACAACGGCTTCGAGCAAGGCATGGATGTCCCGATTTATTACGACCCGATGCTCGCCAAACTGATAACCTACGGCAAAACAAGAGAAGAATCCATACAATTAATGATCAAGGCGATTGAAAGCTACCAAGTAGAAGGCGTAAGCACGACCTTGCCCTTCGGAAAGTTCGTCATGGAACATGAAGCTTTCCGTTCCGGGAAGTTTGACACGCATTTCGTAAAGAAATATTATGACAGCGAGCATCTGAAAGCACAGCAGGAAAAAGAAGCTGAAGTCGCTGCGCTGATTGCCCTGAAACAATACTTAAAAGACCAAAACACACTGCGTTTGCCAATACAATAAACAATGAAGGACAAAATAAAAGCATTAGAAGATAAGATTGCCTTGGCGCATTTGGGCGGAGGTCAAAACAGAATAGCAAAACAGCACGAGAAAAAGAAGCTCACTGCCCGCGAAAGAGTAGAATACCTTTTGGACGAAGGCTCTTTCGAAGAAATCGGAATGCTGGTAACCCACAGAACGACCGACTTCGGCATGGAAAAAGAACTCTATTACGGCGACGGAGTCATCACCGGCTACGGAACGATTAACAACCGAATGGTTTACGTCTTTGCGCAAGATTTCACAGTCTTCGGAGGCGCATTATCTGAAACCCACGCCGAAAAGATCTGCAAGGTCATGGACATGGCCCTTAAAACCGGAACGCCAATGATAGGCTTGAACGATTCAGGAGGCGCAAGAATCCAAGAAGGTGTCCGCTCATTGGGAGGCTACGCAGACATCTTCTTCAGAAACGTTCAGGCATCCGGAGTTATCCCGCAAATCTCAGCAATAATGGGGCCCTGCGCCGGCGGAGCAGTCTATTCTCCAGCCATGACCGACTTCACGATGATGGTAGAAAACACAAGCTATATGTTTGTAACCGGACCAAACGTAGTAAAAACGGTAACTAACGAAACAGTAACTTCCGAAGAATTAGGAGGTGCAAGCACGCATTCCACAAAGTCAGGAGTAGCGCATATTACGTCAGCCAACGATGTAGAATGCCTAGAGGACATCAAAAAACTGCTAAGCTATTTACCGCAAAGCAACAATGAAACCACCCCAAAAGTTCCTTATGAATTAGGAGACGAAGTGCGCGAACAGCTTTCGAATATAATTCCAGAAAACGCCAACAAGCCTTATGACATGCACGAAGTCATCAAAGGAATCATCGATGAAGATTCATTTTATGAAGTACACAAAAACTTCGCAGAGAATATTTTAGTTGGTTTTGCAAGAATAGCAGGAAGAAGCATCGGAATCGTTGCCAATCAGCCCATGTTTTTGGCCGGAGTCTTAGATGTAAACAGTTCCATCAAAGCCGCACGTTTCACAAGATGCTGCGACTGTTTCAATATTCCGTTATTGGTTTTGGTAGACGTCCCAGGCTTCCTCCCAGGTACCGACCAAGAATGGAACGGCATCATCACCCACGGAGCAAAACTGTTATACGCGCTAAGCGAAGCCACAGTGCCGAGAGTAACCGTAATCACAAGAAAAGCATACGGTGGCGCCTATGATGTAATGAACTCAAAACACATCGGCGCCGACATGAATTTTGCATGGCCGACAGCAGAAATCGCAGTAATGGGAGCCAAAGGAGCCAGCGAAATCATCTTCAAAAAAGAAATTTCTGAAGCCCAAGACCCGACAGCAAAGTTGTTAGAAAAAGAAGCAGAATACGCAGAAAAATTCGCAACGCCTTACCGCGCCGCGCAAAGAGGTTTTATCGATGAGGTAATCCTGCCACAAGACACCAGAAGAAAATTAATAAAAGCCTTCAGCATGTTAGAAAATAAAGTAAGCGTCCTTCCAAAAAGAAAACACGGAAATATTCCTTTATAAAAAGAAATTAAAACATTCAGCTTATATGCTCTTATATGCCTTATATGGTTCGTATTTTTAACATATAAGGCATATAAGAGCATATAAGAAAGCAAAAAAATGCAAATCGATGGTTAAATCTTACCAATTTGCACAAAAAAAATCCTCTAAGTAAACCTAGAGGATTTTTTATATTGTATAGTAAAAGATTAAACTTCGTCCAAAACCGCTTCACCATACAAATCAAATTCAGCAGCATCTGTAATACGAACATTCACAAACTCACCAGTCTTCAAATAAGCCTTGCTAGCGTCAATTAAAACTTCATTATCCACATCCGGACTGTCAAATTCAGTTCTTCCCACAAAGTGAGCGCCTTCTTTTCTGTCAATAATACAACGGAAAGTTTGCCCAATCTTCTCTTGGTTCAAATCCCAAGAAATTTGAGATTGAATTTCCATGATTTCATTGGCACGTTGCTGCTTCACTTCCGCAGGAACATCGTCTTCCAATAAATAAGCATGCGTATTTTCTTCGTGAGAATAAGCAAAACAGCCCAATCTCTCAAAACGCATTTCTTCAACCCAATTCTTCAAAATCTGAAAGTCTTCTTCAGTCTCACCAGGATAACCCACAATCAAAGTCGTTCTGATCGTCATTCCAGGAACACGTTCTCTGAATTCTTTAATCAACTTCGTAGTCTTTTCCTGAGTTGTTCCTCTTCGCATAGACTTCAAAATCTTGTCAGAAATATGTTGCAATGGAATATCAAGATAATTACAAATCTTAGGTTCGCGTTTCATCAAATCCAAAACATCCATAGGAAATCCAGTAGGGAAAGCATAATGCAGACGAATCCACTCAATACCTTCAACTGCCGCCAAATTCTCCAACAATTCAGCAAGGTTTCTCTTTTTATATAAGTCAAGACCATAATAAGTCAGGTCTTGCGCAATCAAAATCAATTCTTTAACGCCGTTTTTAGCCAAACCTTTCGCCTCATTGACCAATTTCTCAATCGGTTGTGAAACGTGTTTGCCGCGCATCAACGGAATCGCGCAAAAACTGCAAGGACGGTCGCAACCTTCTGCAATTTTTAAATACGCATAATTCTTCGGAGTCGTAGTCAAACGCTCTCCAAGCAACTCATGGCGGTAATCTGCACCAAGCGCTTTTAATAATCCAGGCAATTCTGTAGTCCCAAAATACTGATCCACATTCGGAATCTCCTTCATCAAATCTGGCTTGTAACGTTCAGACAAACATCCGGTTACAAAAACTTTATCAACAATTCCTTGCTCTTTTTTGTCAACATAATTCAAAATCATATTTACAGATTCTTCCTTTGCATTGTCAATAAAACCGCAAGTATTGATCACAATAATGTTCCCTTCGCGTTCTGCAGGTGCCTCATGTTCAACATCCTTGCCACTGGCGCGCAATTGCCCCATCAGCACTTCGCTGTCATAAACATTTTTAGAACATCCTAAAGTGATTACATTGATTTTGTTTTTCTTTAACGTCTTGGTTCTCATAGAATTGTAAATCTCGTTATTTTTAACGAGGGTGCAAAATTAAGCTTTTTTATTTAAAATTAAGCCGTTTGTAGGGCTATTTGTAATTCTTCTAAAAAAGCATCTTGCAATTTCTTTTATTAGAGGCGAAACTTTAGTAGTTTTAGAAACACCGGTCCCGCTTTCTGCAGTAGCTTTTCTCCAATGAAAAATTGAAGAAAAGGCTGCTGCCCCCAATCGGGGCTAGCGAAAATATTCAGTGCATTTATGAGCCTTGAGCTAGATAGCGTACTCTTTTTGTATATAATGAAATGCTAAATTATGGCTAACCTTTTGATATTTAAGTCTGAATGTTTACGTTTACAATAATGAAAAAGTCATTTTTACTATTCCTGCTTATTGTGCCAATATTTCTTTTTGCCCAGCAAAGAGACGTGCGCGTTTACAGAGAATTCATCGAAGGAAAAACTGTAGTTTTTGCCGATAATAATGAATTCTGCCCCGTTTCTGTAGTCATGCGAACTGAATTAGAAAACATGAAAAGCAGCTTAAAAGGAATTTATGTTTTAGTTCCAGCGCAAGCAAAAAGATTTGTAATAACCGAAATCTCTGTGATCAACTTAAAGAAAAAATTCAATTTTAAATACCAAAATTCATTCTATTTAGGAGATATCGACCTAAAAAAATACGATATTAATTATCCGTACGAATTGCCATACAATCAAGGCCAAGAATACACAATAGGGCAGGGTTACAACGGAAAAATCTCCCACCACAACGAGTTTGCACTAGATTTCATCATGCCTATTGGAACTGAAATCCTGGCCTCAAGAGACGGAATAGTGGTCGATGTTCAAGATAAAAATACAGAAACTTGCAAAAATAAGGCCTGCGCCGAATTCAATAATTTCATAGTAATCTACCACGAAGACGGCACTTTCGCAGAGTACACCCACATTGACACAAATTCAGCTTTAGTCAAAAAAGGAGATGTTGTAAAAACTGGCGATAAAATAGCCTTAAGTGGCAACATAGGCTGGTCATCCGGACCACATTTGCACTTTTTTACTTTTGTTCCAGACATTGAAAAAGGAAGAATTTCTATTAAAAGCAAATTCAGAACTGTTGGGAATAAGCTTGAATTTTTGAAAGAAAAAGAATCTTATTTGAAAGAATAATTTACCGCAGATTCGCAGATTTTTTTATTCTTTTCGATTGATAAAATTCTTAAATCTGCGAATCTGCGATAAGTTTTTTTATTTTATAATAGAGATAGGCTCTTTATTCTCATTAACCGCCACAAAAGTAAAATTACCAGTAATCGCTCTTTCCCTTTCCAAAGAATACATTTTTTCAACGTAAATTTCCACGTGAACTTGCATGCTCGTGTTTCCGATGTGGGTTACTTTTCCAATTAATTCGGCGAAAGTTCCAGCTGGAATTGGTTTTTTGAAGTCAATTCGGTCACTGCTTACTGTTACCACTCTTTGACGGCTGAAACGCGTTGCGGTAATAAAAGCCACTTCGTCCATCAATTGCATTGCCGTTCCTCCAAATAAAGTGTCATAATGATTTGTTGTATTTGGAAAAACTGCCTTGAAAATATGCGTTTCTGCAGCATCTATTTTTTCTTGTAATGTCATTATATAAGTTGTTGTTTTGGTCTTAAATTTCCCCATTTTAAATACGTGCTTCCCCAAGTAAATCCCGCGCCAAAAGCGGTAATCAGCAGATTTTGTCCTGCTTTAAAATCATCCTTGAAATCCCAAAGGCAAAGCGGAATCGTCGCGGCAGTAGTATTTCCATATTTTTGAATATTAATTTTTACTTTTTCAATTGGGAAATCTAAAGCGTCGCTCACAGCCTGAATAATTCTCAAATTAGCTTGATGGGGAATAATCCAATCTACTTTTTCAGAAGCTAAATCATTTCTTTCCATGATTTCCTTGCAAGCCGAACTCATTCCGTTGATGGCATTTTTGAAAACCGTTCTGCCGTCTTGTTGCACGAAATGTTTTTTGTCAGCCACCGTTTCCTCTGAAGCAGGGAAAAGCGAACCTCCGGCGGGAACTGAAAGAAATTGGGTTCCATTTCCATCGGTTTTAAAAATATTGTCAATTAGGCCTAAATCGCCAGAAGTTGGTTCTAACAAAACTGCGCCGGCGCCGTCTCCAAAAAGCACGCAGGTATTTCTGTCTTCATAATCTACGATGGCGCTCATTTGATCGGCTCCGATAACCAAAACTTTTTGATATCTGTTGCTTTCAACCAGACTTGCTCCGACAGAAAGCGCATATAAAAAACCAGAACATGCGGCGTTCAAATCAAATCCCCAAGCGTTTTTCAAGCCTGCTTTTTCACAAACAATGCTTGCAGTAGGCGCTAAAATGTGGTCGGGAGTTGAGGTTGCTAAAATAAGGCAGTCTATTTCTGAAGGTTCGATATTTGAATTTTCGATGAGGTTTTTTATAGCGAAAGCCGCCATGTCTGAAGTAGCTAAAGATTTGTCGGAAAGTAGTCGCCTTTCTTTTATTCCGGTTCGGGAAGTAATCCACTCATCAGAAGTATCAACCATTTTTTCTAGCGTTTTGTTGTCTAAAATGGTTTCTGGAACATAGCCTCCAATGGCTGTAATCGTTGCGTTTGTCTTGGTGTTCATTATTAGGTAAAAGGTTGGGCAGACTATGCGAATAGTCAAATTTGTCATGAAAAGCGCTTGCTTTATTTCATATACTTACGAAGAAAATCAGGAATAGATTTTAGGAAAAAGCATACTTCTTCCATAGAAAATATAACCAAAAGCTTTAGATCGCGAAAGCAATGTCAATTTGAAAAAGGCAGGTCTCCTGACTTGCAGCATTTTCATCTTCCTTCCCAAGAAATTAAATTCTCAGTGGATTTTTTTTGATAAAAACTTTTGAAGCTGCTTACAGTTGCGCGACAGTTCGTGATTTTCACACGATTCCCTATTATCTCTGAACTAACGGAGGCCTTTTCTTGAGAGAAATAATTTAAGAACTGGTGCAAATATACCAACTATAAATTATAAAAAAATCCCAAATTTTGAGTGTTGTGGCATAAAAAAACCATCCGATTTGGATGGTCTTAAATAGTATTCTTTGTTTCTTACATTTCAAAAAGCAATGTCAATGAAACGGTGTTGCTGACTGATTTTATATTTGCCCTGTCGGTAAAACCTTGTGTAAAATATTGCAATTGAGAATCTCTTTTTGCATAAGCATAAGCGGCGTCAACTCTGATCGGCCCAAAATTATACCCTAAACCACCAGAAACACTGTTTAAATCTCCAATAGTTTTTCCATCTTTATAAGGGCTTTGCTCAAAACGGTAACCGCCACGGAAGCTCCATTTTTTATATCTTGTTTCTGCACCGATTCTTACTTCAGAAGTCGCATCTAGCAAAGATTCCATTTGTTCGTTTCTTGAAGAGAAGAAATCGTCGTTTGGCTTAAATTTGGTGTTGCTGTAATCTTTCATGGCATAATCGACGCTGATCAATCCTATTTTTCCAAAAACGTAAGCTAAACTTGCAGTATATTTTCCTGGCGTTTGAAGCCTATAATCAGGATAAGTGATTGTTCCGGTATCCAAACCACCCAAATTTGAAGCGATCGACTGGCGGAAATCTTCTGTAAAGCGATACCAAGTAGGAGATTCATAAGCAAAACCGGCTCTCAAATCGCTTGTAACTTTGGCGATGGCTCCGACCTGAAAAGAGAATCCGTTTCCATAGCTGTAAAGTTCATTGACAAATCTTGAAGATTGAAGATCAGTTGGAGCGCCAGGCGTGTCAAGATAATCTTCATAAAAACTCGTTTTTCTTGTATAATCTGTGAAGTGAGAATTTAGGTTCAATCCAAAATAGAATCTGTCATTATATTGTGCTGCTAAATTGAAAGAAAGCTTTCCGTTATAGCCGCTGGTGTTTACGTAATTTTCTTGGTAATAATTTCCGCCTGTAGGCGTATTTCTTGTGTAAACAGCATTACCACTTCCGTCATTTCCTAAATTAATTAGGAAACCTTGATATCCTAAATCGGTTTGCTGTTGGCTGAAATCTCCAAAATTATTTCCGTTTGCATAGCTTAAGAAATAATTTGAAATTGAATTATTTGGATTGTGGCCTTGAGAATAAATGGTATTGTCAAAGTTGGAAACGTTGTCATAATTCGCGCCGATCGTAAATCTTTTCCAACCCGAATTGGAGTCATTATTTTCAAATACCCAGATCGCTCCCAATTGGTTGAGGTCAAAACTGTTGTCGTTTTCTTTTGTTCCGGTTCCAAAATATTGTGATTTGTTGCTTAAGCTGCGGTTACTCAAAGTCACTGCAATCTGGCTGGAAGTAAAAACAGCCCCACCTGCAGGATTTACATTTAAAGCTGAGAAATCTCCGCCCAAAGCTCCAAAAGCACCGCTCATTCCTCGAAATCTCGCAGTTCCGTTTAAATTATCTTGGGCATATCTCATGGCATCAGAAACTTCTTGAGCCTGTGAAGAACTTATGGCAAGTCCTGTTATTGCTAGTAAAAGATATTTTTTCATGTTTTAAAATTTTAAGCTTATTTCAAAAAAATACCCATGTTCGTGACTTGTGATCAAAAAACATAGGCATTTCAATATGGTAAATTATTAACCTCTTCTTCCGCCTCCGCCACCGCCGGATCTTCCACCGCCACCGCCAGATGAACCACCTGAAGATCTTCCGCCACCATAAGAAGATGGACTCGGACTGCTATATGATCTTGTTGGCGTTACGCTTTGGCTTCTTGGTGTAGAGCTATTTGTGCGTGTTGAGTTATAATTGTAATTATTGTTTGTGCTATTTCGTGTAGTGTTATAACTGTTGTTTCTAGTTCCGCTATAATCACTTCTTGTAGAATTTCTTGTTCCAGAATAAGATGATCTTGTGCCAGCATTATTTCTAGTTCCAGAGAAAGAATTTGCGCTTCTCACATTTCTAGTGGAATAAGTTGTGCCTGAGCTTCTTCTTCCGCCAGCGTAATCAACTCTTCTTCCTGAATTGTAATTTCCTCTTCCGGCAACATTTGATCTTGAATAACCACCGCCACGAATGCCGTTTTCATAATTTCCTCTTCTTCCATTAGCGTAGTTGCTTCTGTAATATCCGTTTCCATGCCAATTGTTCCATCCTCCGCCGTAATAGCCTCCGTAGTATCCGCCATAATAAGGACTGTACCAGTTATTCCAACCCCAGCCGTATCCCAAGCCCCAGCCTGGGCCATACCAGTTATTCCAGCCCCAGCCGCCATAACCCCAGCCTAGACCTAATCCCCAGCCACCGCCATAAAATCCATTGTAGCCCCAGCTGTTGTCATAAACATTTACGGTTACATTTTCAGAATCGCTTCCCCATGCGGCATAACCATTTTGAGTTTCAGCAATAGAATCGTTAGCTTCTCTGTTGTAAACTGGCGAAGTATAAGCATTTGGGTCAGTAAAGATTTCTGGATCTTCTTGTAGTGAAGAGAAATATTCTTTGTATTCGTTCGATTGATTGTTTGAATTTGATGCTGTTTCAGTTCTTCTTTGGGAATCTGCATACACGCCATCATTGTCATAATAAGAAGAATTTTGGTAAGATCCGCAGGAAGTCACCAAAATTGTCAGCAGTCCAAGCAATGAATAAATGGAGGCTGATTTTGATTTGAGATAATAAGTTTTCATATCTATAGCAATTTTATTGTTGGACAATACAAAAATAGTTAGTTTTGCTGAATTATTTAGTTAATTTAAGTTAAACAATATTTGTGCCAAACTATTAGATATGAGTAAGAACCTTACCAAAAGATCAGAAGATTATTCCAAATGGTATAATGAATTGGTCGTTAAAGCAGATTTAGCCGAAAATTCAGGAGTGCGCGGTTGTATGGTCATCAAGCCATATGGTTATGCAATCTGGGAAAAGATGCAGGCAGAACTAGACAGAATGTTCAAAGAAACCGGACATCAAAATGCCTATTTCCCATTGTTCGTGCCCAAAAGCATGTTTGAGGCTGAAGAAAAAAATGCCGAAGGTTTTGCAAAAGAATGCGCTATCGTGACTCACTATAGATTAAAAAATGATCCAGACAAGCCTGGAAAATTAATGGTAGATCCAAATGCCAAATTAGAGGAAGAATTGATTGTTCGTCCAACAAGCGAGGCAATTATTTGGTCAACTTATAAAGGATGGGTGCAATCTTACAGAGATTTGCCTTTGCTGATCAACCAATGGGCAAATGTTGTCCGCTGGGAAATGAGAACGCGCTTGTTCTTGAGAACTGCAGAATTTTTGTGGCAGGAAGGTCACACGGCGCACGCGACAAAAGCCGAAGCCATTGCAGAATCAGAACAAATGATGAATGTATATGCTGATTTTGCTCAAAATTTTATGGCAATTCCAGTTATAAAAGGATTGAAAACTGAAACCGAGCGTTTTGCCGGAGCGGATGAAACCTATTGTATCGAAGCTTTGATGCAAGATGGAAAAGCGCTTCAGGCAGGAACTTCGCATTTTTTGGGACAGAATTTTGCAAAAGCATTTGATGTCAAATTCGCTAATGCCGAAGGAAAGCAAGAATACGTTTGGGGAACTTCTTGGGGTGTTTCAACGCGTTTGATGGGCGCTTTGGTCATGACGCATTCTGATGACAACGGATTAGTTTTGCCTCCAAATTTGGCTCCGATTCAAATTGTGATTGTTCCTATCTATAAAACTGATGAGGAATTTGCTGCTATTTCAGAAGTAGCACATACATTAGTTACGCAATTCAAGAAATTAAGAATTTCGGTTAAATTTGACGACAGAACAACTCAAAAGCCAGGATTTAAGTTTGCTGAATGGGAATTAAAAGGCGTTCCGGTAAGAATTGCTGTTGGTCCAAAAGATTTAGAAAACGGAACTTTTGAAGTTGCCAGAAGAGATACTTTGACAAAAGAAGTGGTTTTGAAAGACGGAATCGTAAATTATGTGAGTGATTTGCTAGAAAAAATTCAAGAAGATTTATTTAACAAGGCCTTAAATTATAGAGATACTCACATTACGGAAGTGAATGATTTTGAAGAATTTAAAGATGTTTTAGAGAACAAAGGAGGCTTTGTTTCGGCTCATTGGGATGGCACTGCAGCCACCGAAGAAAAGATAAAAGATCTTACAAAAGCAACAATCAGATGTATTGCTTTAGACAGAGTAGAAGAGGCGGGAACCTGCGTATTCACTGGTAATCCATCTGCTGGAAGAGTGCTTTTTGCTAAGGCATATTAAAAAGAATAAAAAAAAATTAAATTTTTTTAAGGTAGCTATTGCACAAATAAAAAATAGTTGTATTTTTGCAACCGCAATAGAGAAGCAAGGCCCGTTCGTCTATCGGTTAGGACGCATGGTTTTCATCCATGTAAGAGCGGTTCGATTCCGCTACGGGCTACTACTTTTTAAAAACGCATAAGTTCTCCTTAACTATAAAAAGGAAAATGGCCCGTTCGTCTATCGGTTAGGACGCATGGTTTTCATCCATGTAAGAGCGGTTCGATTCCGCTACGGGCTACAAAATTAGTTGTAAATTAGTTTTATAAAATAAAGACTGGTGTCTCGGTCTTTATTTTATTAGTTAAAACCAAAGTGACATTTTAAGTTGTGGGAGGTTTTTCTTTTTTAACTAGTATTTATAATAATTACATCTAAAATTAAAAAACAAAATGGCAAATCATAAATCAGCCCTTAAAAGAATCAGAAGTAACGAAAAGAGAAGAGTATTAAACAGATACCAACACAAAACAACTCGTAATGCTATCAAAGCTTTGCGTCTTGCAACTGAAAAATCTGATGCTTCTGCAAAATTATCTGGTGTTATTTCTATGATTGATAAATTAGCTAAGAAAAACATCATCCACAGCAACAAAGCTTCTAATTTAAAATCTAAATTGACAAAGCACGTTTCTGCTCTTTAATTAGAAAGAAAATAATAAATAAAAAACTCTACTGATTTCAGTAGAGTTTTTTTATGCCTTTAATCTGCAGATTAAAGGCGTTGTTTTAACTTTTCGAGCATATCCTTGGTTACAGGTTTTGAAATGAAATCCATGATTATTGGGTAGTTTTTTACCTTTTCGATATCTTTTGGGTCAATTGTAGAAGAAAGCACTATGATTTTAGTTTTCTCATTGAAAGGCCTAAATTTCTGGTCAATAAAATTATCTAGAAATTCCCAACCGCCCATGACAGGCATGTTTAAGTCTAAAAAAATCAATTGAGGATAGTCTTCAGAATCTTCAGATCTCAAGGTTTCATAGTATTCTAAAGCCTCTTGTCCGTTTTTTGCCACGATTACAGTTTCTGCCAATGTCGCTTTCGCGATTACCATTTTGTATAACATCAAAGTTATTGGATCGTCATCAACGCATAATATTTTCTGTATCATTTTTTAGTAGTTATTGAATGTTAGGGTAAATTTGGTTCCTTTGTTTACTTCGCTTTGGGCTTCAATCGTGCCTCCCATAGTCTCTACTTGAGATTTTACGAGATACAATCCTAGACCTTTGCTGTCGGGATAATTATGAAATCTTTGGTAGAGCCCAAAAATTTTATCCTTATTTCTTTCCATGTCAATGCCAATTCCGTTGTCTTCAAAAATCAGTAAGATTTTGTCTCGCTTTATTTTTGTAGTAATAGTAATATTAAGCTTTTTCGACGGATTTCTATACTTAATTGCATTTGTAAGTAGGTTTAACAAAATACTTTCAAGGTATGCTTTGTTGATGTTTGGCAGTGAATCTATTCCGAGTTTTATCTTTATGATCGGCTTGTGCTGGTCGATTAGGTAATTTAATTGTACAAAAACGCTCTCAAAAACTTCGCTGAAAGTCACTTCTTCTTTTTTGATGGAAGGATTGTCCTTAATAATTACAACTTTGACCAAGTCATTGATCGTTTCGTTTAGCAAGTGCGTAGATTTTGAAAATCCGTTTAAAATAAGTTTCAAGTCGTTGTTTTCAATCGGAATATCTTCGATAAGATTTAATAATCCGGTTAGATTTGACAATGGCGCTCTCAAATTATGGGATGTAATATAAGAAAATTGCTTCAAATCTTTGTTGTTTTGAGTCAATTCTCGAATAAGTTGCTCTTTTTCCTTTTCCTGCTTTTTCTGTTCGGTAATATCTCTTTGGATGGAAATCCAATGTGAAATTTCTCCCTCCTTGGCGCTGATCGGAATCATTGAAAAGCTTACCCAATACTGTTCTTTATTTTTTTTATAGCTGATTGTTTCAACTTTTGTTTCCTGCTTGTTTTTGATAAAATCAGATAATCTCGCGTATTCTTTTTTGTCGGTATTAGGCCCGTTGAAAATAATAGGGGATTTTCCAATCACTTCTTCGGCGCTGTAGCCAGACATTTCTGAAAAAGCCTGATTTACAAATACGATCTTCGGAATTGGATTTTCTGAAATATCATTGTCGGTAATCATCACCGCGTCTTTGGCGTGTGTAATCACGGTTTCCATTAATCTCAAGCGCTGTTCTTCTTCCTTTTGCTTGGTCACGTCTTGCATCGAGCCAATCATTCGGCTAGATTTTCCGCTTTCATCTTTGATTAAGAATCCGCGGTCGAAGACGAATTTATAAGTGCCGTCAGCACATCTGAAACGGTATTCGTCTTGCCATTTTTTGACTCTCTTTTCAAGAAAATTATAAAGTTTTACCGATACGCGGATGCTGTCTTCGGGATGAATTCGGTCAAACCACCATTTTGAAACATTTTGAACTTCTTCGGGCTGATAGCCAAACATTTCTGTAATTCCTTTGTTCCAAATAAAATTGTCTTCCTGAATTTTCCAATCCCAAATAGTATCGCTGGTTGCTTTTGCGACAATTTCATAGCGATTGATTGCTTCTTTTAATTCTTCTCCCGATCTGCGGTTTTCCATCAATACACCTACCAGGCTTGCCGCTCTTTCAAAAAGATAAATTTCGTTTTCCGTAGGATTTTTTTGTTTTTTATAATGTATGACAAATGCGGCCGTCATGATTCCGTCTGTTTTTCGAATTGGAATCGACCAGCAAGATTTTATGCCAAATTCATTTGCAATTGGTGCATACTTACTCCAAACTTGGTCTTTTTCCATGTCTGGAATAAAATTATTATGCTCAGGAAAAGCATTCATGTCGGTTTCTAATCCGGCAATAACCAAAGAGCTTATGTAGTTTTCTGGCAGTGTTTCGCCAGCAATGTGGACCATCCTGTTGTTTCGCAATTCTGCAATACAGCAAATCGAGCCTAGAATCATTTTTTCTAAAAATTCAATTATCTTGTCTAAAACGATCTTAAGCGTTGACTGTTGCGACGAATTGAGCTTGTAGATGTCTTTTTCAAAAGCAAGAATGGTTTCCTGAAATTTTCTGGTAGTAATATCTTGAAGCGCTCCAATCTTTTTTGCCTGCACGCCATCTTCCCAAATGATTGAAAATCGATCTAAAACATGTGCATAAGTATCGTCCTGCCTTCTGAATCTGTACTCGATTTCATAATGAGAATTGGGAGTTCCGGGTTTTATCGAAGCAATTTGTTCTAAAACCCGTTTTTTCTCCTCAGGATGCAGTCTTGAAATCCAAAATGACATGTCTAGAGATTGGTCTTTTTCGCCAAATCCAAAAATTTTGCTGTAATTTGAGCCCGTGATATAGATTTTTTTAGTAGCCGCATCAAACTCATAGATGGCATCACTTGTCGCCTCAGCTACAGCTTCATACCTAAGGTTGCTTTTTTTTATAAGCATCTCGCTTTCAATCCTTTCGGTTACATCGCGAGCATTAATTACAATTCCGTTTACGGCAATATTGTCTGTCATGTCAATGATGCTGGCTTCCAGCCATCGCCATCTTCCATCTATATAGATATATCTAAAAGGCTTGGTAGCAAGGCGCTTTTTTATTTTTAGCTTTGAGAATTCTGAGATAAAAAACGGAGCATCGCTTGGATGAAGCAAGTCAAAAGCATTTACTCCTATATATTCTTGTGGGTCGATTCCATAGTTTCGTTCCGCATTTGGACTTATATAAATAAAATGGCCTTTCGAATCTATGATAGAAATCAATTCTGATCCGTCTTGAACTAATGCCTTGAAGCGCTGTTCGGTAAGCTGGCTGTCTTTTTCAGCTTTTAATTTTTCAGTTACATCGGTAATTAATACAAGTCTTGCCCTTCTTTCGTTGAATTCGATCTCATTGCTTTGCGTGGTTATATCAATAGTTTTGCCTGTTTTTGTTACTGTTTTTAAAAAAGATTCTGAGAAATCTGTACCTTGTCTGGCAATTTCTAATTGGCGCATGGCATTTTCATAATCATTTGGCTCAATGAGATGAAAACTTTTTAGCTGTAGCATTTCTTCTTTCGTATACTCATATTTTTTGAGGAAAGAATCATTTAGGTCTAAAATTTTGAGCGTCTCAATGTCATAAATAAACTTTGGATGCGGACTCGAATAAAATAAGTTTTGGTTTTTCTCTTCTGATTCTTCCAGCTTTTTTTCTAATTGATGCCTGCGAATGCTGTTTTGTATTGTCTTTGAAAGTAAATTATTGTTGTTGCTTCCTTTTAAAATATAATCGGAGACTTTGTCAGACAATAATCGATTGCATAATTCTTCTGTCCCAGAATCGCACAATAAGATTGTAGGAAGGTCACAATTTGAGCATAGGTATTCGAGGAGACCTTCGTCTGCATTAAAAAGACTTGCGTCAATAAGGATAATATTCAAAAGAATCGTGCCTTCCAGAAATTCTTTAGCCTCAACGATTGAGTTTGCCATAAAAAACAAAGATTCAGAAAATACTGATTTTAATTGTCCTTTTATAGCTTCTAAGTCGCTCTGATTGCTTTCGATTATCAGAAAATTAATGTCTTTTTTCTGAAAATTCATCTAGTTCGGTTTAATCGATTGAACATTTAAGATTCCAATATACTATGCAATCGATGATTTTCAGTAATTTATTTTTTAGGTAGGGGAAGATGTAGTTAATCATAGGGGGCTGTAAATCAAGGTGTAATATTCTTTTTAGTAGGTTCTCAAAACTTCCCTAGCATTATTTCGTAAAGCTCCATTTTCGCTTTTTTTGATAAATAAATTTTAAAATGGTACATATGGTGCATAGATTTGGGTTTAACAAATATATGAAAACTATTTTGATGCCGTAAAATAAAAAATACACACTTCATATTTCGGTTTTGATAAAAATTATGAATTATTTATGTTATTTAAAAAATTCTATAAATTACCGCTTTTGCAGCATTCTGAATCAATTGTAAAATCTAGAAGTTACTTCCTTATTATGAATAAGTTAAGTCCTATGGAAAAAACATTTTTTATATCAAAATAATGTGTACATTTGCAGCTTCTAAAAAAATCGAATGGAATCTATCAGAAACATTGCAATTATTGCCCACGTCGATCACGGTAAAACTACTTTGGTTGATAAAATCATGTACCACTGTCAACTTTTTCGTGATAACGAAAACACGGGAGACCTTATTCTTGACAACAACGACTTAGAGCGTGAAAGAGGTATTACAATTACTTCAAAGAACGTTTCAGTTCAATATAAAGGAACAAAAATCAACATTATCGATACTCCTGGTCACGCGGATTTCGGTGGAGAAGTAGAACGTGTATTGAACATGGCCGATGGTGTCTGCCTTTTGGTAGATGCTTTTGAAGGACCAATGCCTCAGACTCGTTTCGTTTTGCAAAAAGCGATCGACTTAGGTTTGAAGCCTTGCGTTGTAATCAATAAAGTAGATAAAGAAAACTGTACGCCAGAAGAAGTTCACGAAAAAGTTTTTGACTTGATGTTTGAACTTGGAGCAACTGAAGAGCAATTGGATTTCCCAACTGTTTACGGTTCTGCAAAAAATAACTGGATGTCTGACGATTGGAGAAATCAAACTGACAATATCGAGCCATTATTAGATATGGTAATCAAAAATGTGCCACCACCAAATGTTGGCGAAGGAACACCGCAAATGTTGATTACATCTTTAGATTTCTCTGCTTTTACAGGTCGTATCGCTATCGGTCGTCTTGAAAGAGGAGTTCTTAACGAAGGAATGCCAATTTCTCTTGTAAAAAGAGACGGAACTATCGTTAAATCAAGAATTAAAGAATTACACACTTTTGAAGGTCTTGGACGTAAAAAAGTGTCGCAAGTAATTGCTGGAGATATCTGTGCCATCATTGGTGTTGAAGGTTTTGAAATTGGTGATACCATCGCTGATTTTGAAAATCCGGAAGGTCTAAAAACAATTGATATCGACGAACCTACTATGAGTATGTTGTTTACAATTAATGACTCTCCTTTCTTTGGAAAAGAAGGTAAATTTGTAACTTCTCGTCATATTAGAGAAAGATTGACAAAAGAATTAGAGAAGAACTTAGCGATGAAGTTAGGTGAAACTGATTCTGCTGATAAATTTATGGTTTTTGGTCGTGGCGTACTTCACTTGTCTGTTCTTATTGAAACAATGAGAAGAGAAGGATATGAACTGCAAATCGGTCAGCCACAAGTTATCATCAAAGAAATTGATGGTCAAAAATGTGAGCCAATTGAAGAATTGACAATCGATTTACCAGAATCACTTTCAGGTAGAGCGGTAGAGTTTGTTACTATGCGTAAAGGTGAAATGTTAAGCATGGAAACGAAAGGGGAACGTATGATTGTAAAATTCAATATTCCATCACGTGGAATCATTGGATTGCGTAACCAATTGCTTACTGCAACAGCTGGTGAGGCTATTATGGCACACCGTTTCATCGGATACGAACCTTACAAAGGAGAAATTGCTGGACGTAACAAAGGTTCGTTGATTTCTATGGAAAAAGGAAAAGCTATTCCTTATTCTATCGATAAATTGCAAGATCGTGGTAAGTTTTTCGTTGAACCAAATGCTGAAATCTATGAAGGTCAGGTAATTGGAGAAAACTCTCGTGGCGATGACATGTGTGTTAACGTAACAAAAGAGAAAAAACAATCTAACGTTCGTTCTTCTGGAAATGATGAAAAAGCGAGAATCATCCCGCCAATCATTTTCTCTCTTGAAGAAGCTTTAGAATACATTCAAAAAGATGAATATGTGGAAGTTACGCCAAAATCTATCCGTTTGAGAAAGATTTATCTAACTGAAACTGAAAGAAAACGTTTTAAATTCTAAAACTGTCTTCCCGAGCGCAGTCGAGGGATTATATAAATAAAAAAGCCATTCTGAAAAGAGTGGCTTTTTTATTGAAGTAATTTCTGTTTATTTTATAAAGACTGCTATTAATATAACACTTTATCGAACCAAGCTAAAATGTCCTTTGATAGTTCGACCGTTGTCTAATTTTACAACATACCAATAATCTGTGGAAGGCAATGGCTGGCCGTTATAAATTCCATTCCAGCCGTTGCTTAAAGGATTTATGTCGGCTAGAAGTTTTCCGAATCGATCAAAAATATAAATCTTAGATTTGGCATAAAATTTAGGACTCATTCCCACAATATCCCAAGTTTCATTATGGCCATCACCATTCGGAGTGAAGAATTTTGGGACCTTTATGATAGAAATTTCTTTAGAAACCGTTCCGCATCCTCTGTCATCATAAACATAAATAGTATGAAATCCAGGCGCAATATTTTCAAAATGATTTGATTCTTGAAAAGGTCCGTTTGGCGCATCGATACTATATAAATAATTTCCAATACTAGAATCCGTTAGGTAAATGGTTGCGGTATTATTTTCTGTATTATCAACAATATCTATATCTTTTATCGTAGCGTTATTGGACGGAAGAACAGTGATGGTGCGTATTTTTTCACAGCCTAAACTATTTGTAACCTTGACAGTATAAATTCCTGCCAAATTCACATTTATAGTAGCCGTTTTTTGTCCAGAAGACCAATCATATTGCAGGTTAGGAAGATTTCCAGATAATAATCCTGCAGTTAGTGTTATATATTTATTTGGAAGATTGGTACAAATGTAATCAGTTGCTTCAGTTTCAATTTTTGGCAAAGACAGCACATTAAGATGAACCGGAAAAATCCCTAGACATTGGCGTGCATCTTGAATCCGGACATAAATTGTCTGCGAATTTGGATTCGTATTTGTAAACCGCTGTCCAACATTATTTTGCTCTAATAAAGCTTCATCAATACTTTTATAATAGGTAATTATAGCCGTAGAAACAAAATCTGAAGCAATTTGAGCATCAGAAAGATCAAAATTATAAAAGCCATCTTCCGTGCCGTCATCATCGCAATGGTCAATTAAATAGGGAGAAATCGTTGCGACATTTACCCTAAGTTCCAATTCTGTTAAAGAATAGCAGCCAGTTTGCAAATCGGTAACTCTTACATGCAAAATCTGTGGATTAGAGGTATTTCTATAATTTGTAGCTTTCGGGTCGTTATTATTTTCTGCGTCGTTTTTTGAAAGAAAAAAAGTTGTTGCTCTGTCGGGAATTCCGGCTGTTAAATCGTTATTAGCTTTGTTTAGATCAAATAGAATATTAGTCTGAGTTCCGTCAGGGCTGCACTGTGTCAAGCTTGAAGCAACAGCTTGCGGCAACGGATTTATTTGTATTGTTTTTCGACTTACGACAGGATTTCCTTGAATAATTATATCTGCTTTTACAGTATATGTTCCTGGATTTAAATAAGTATGCGTCGGAGAATTAGCCATGGAAGCCGTACTTCCGTCGCCAAAATTCCAAATTACGGAATCAACTGTTCTATTTATATCCAAAGAAAAAGTAGTCGGCGTTTTTTCGCAGAAATTGTCAGCCAAAATAGCCGAACTGAAAACAGAAGTGATGAAAGGAGGAAGGCCAAAAGTCGACAAGCCATTTTGTAGAAAAACCGCTCTAGTTTGAAAATTACAGGCCAAGCCATCCAATTCCGGATTATTAATCACGTCCAAATAATTTTGGTCAGAATTGATATTGGCTTTGTAAATCTTTTGATCCGGACCTAATTGCAAGGCCGAATAACTGCGTCTCGAAATTTGAACAACAGAATTCGGAATATCTCCAGCCAAAAGATCAAACTGATAAAGGCCGCTTTCTGCCGAAGCATATAATTTTTTTGTTTCCGCAGAAAATTCTATCCCATAAGGAATTGCATTTTCCATGATTGAAATTCCGTTGCTGACAATGCCTGTTTCATTGTCAAAATCATACAGATAAACAACGCCGTTAGTTTCACTTCCGCCAGTAATTGTTCCTAATTGATTGTGAGCTACGGCAATTTTTTTTCCATTTGGAGAAACTTTCAGATAGCCAATTGAATTCCTCCGATAGCCAGAAACAGGAACCATTGGGTTAATTTGTGTAATTATAGGAGTAGCATTGACGCCATTCAAGTCAATTTTAAAGGCATAAAATTTATCAGTAAAATGCGTAATTACCCAATAGCCATCACTGTTTTTTGTCTTGACAGCAGTAACTTTTTCAGAACATTTATACTTTATTTCTTCACCTAAAGGATTTGTATCATAGGTAACCAAAGGATTATTTCTACTGATGATATCGCCAACGCTTCCATTGCTTCCTGAGAGAGAAATATCTACGATAGAATAATTCAAGCCGTTATTAAATCCGTCGTCTTCTTGAGGAAATCCTGAACTTGTATTTTGATTTGGATAAACGGCAGCATTGTCATGGTGCGGCTCGTCGACGGTAAAAATGTAAAAGATATTTGGATTGCCAGGTTTTGGAATAATTATTCCAGATTGCGTGCTTGAAGGATCACCAAAAAGACCGGTTCCTGCATCATAATCTCCTCCTGGCATGGTCAAGTGATTTTGGTCCCAAACCGTTCTTCCGTCAGTATACAGAAGCAGGTTTCCATCTTTGTCAGAATAAGAACTGCAACCTTCACTGGTGCTGATTCTGATTGGATTTGGAGGTGTGGACAAAACTTCAATCGTGTTGTCATTATTGAATCGAATTCCGGCACGATTTCCAAAAAACCAATTAGAAGCTTCTCCTTGTGAAAAGGATTTCAGGCTGACCAAAAGTGCAAAAAGGAGGAATTTTGTTTTCATTGCAACATAATAACTCCCAAAGATAGCTAATTAACGCAAAAGGGAGAAGTGTCCTTTAATTTCTCTGCCAGATTGCAATGTAATTTTAAACCAATAATCTGAAGCAGGAAGTGTTTTTCCGTCATGCGTTCCATTCCAGCCTTGCTGATTTCCTTTGAAAAAATACACAAGCTTTCCATAGCGGTCAAAAATAGAAACCGTAGCATTTGGCTGCGAACTTAAATACGGAACTTTCCAAATTTCATTATATCCGTCACCATTCGGCGTGAAAAATTTTGGATAATCCATTACGAAAAACGGATATGGCTTGGCGCTTCCGCATAAATTTCTGTCGATTACATAAGCCGTATATTCTCCAGATCTTACATTTGAAAACGTAGGACTTTGCTGAAAAGATACGCCGTCGATTGAATATTCATAGTCTCCGATGCTTTCTGGCGTAATATTTATGGTAACCGAATTATTTCCTCCATTAAAATCATTTACTGAAACAGAAGTAATTTCAGCTTTGTTGGAAGCTTTCACGTGAAATGTTTTTGTCCCTTCGCAATTATTTGAATTGGTAACAGTTACCGTGTAAGTTCCTGCATCTCTAACCCTAATAATTTGCGTGAATTTTGGCGGAGTCGTGTTCCAAGTATAAGTTGAAAAACCGCTTCCTGCATTTAAAGGAACGTCACTTGCTTCGCAAACAATGGCATCCTGGTCGTTAAGGCTTGTTCCGAAAGAATTTACTATGATCTTAAATTTGGCAATTCCAAAGCAATCAATGCCACTGCTTAATTTGGCATAAATCATTTGTTCAAAAGCAACCGTATTTACAAAATTTGCAGGATCAGGAATTGCATTTATTCCAGCCAAAGCATCATCGTTACTGGTATAATACTTAATATTTCCACCCGGAAGATTTCTCAAAATGGCCGTTTCATTCTCAGTCAGGTCAAAAGGAGTAAATCCGTCTAAACGATTTGTGTCTTCATCGCATTCCTCTAAAGGCAAAGGATCGGTAATATTATTATTAGAAACGGCCAAAGTAACTTCAGAAATTCCGAAGCAGCCGAATTGATTTTCAGCTCTTGCAAAAACAGGATTGATTGTATTTTCAAAAGCTGTTTCATTCGTAATTGGATTGCTGTCATTCAAGGCATCAGCACGAGTTTTGAAATAAACTGGTGAAGATAAACCCGTATTTCCAGCAGTAATTTGCGCCTCAGCTTGTGTCAAGTTAAAGAAAGCCAAGCCGTCATTATTTTCATCGCATTGCACCAAAGTTGTATTTGACAAAACAATTGCAGGTGCATATTCGATTTTTATTTCTCCATTCGAAATGCAAGTCCCGCCAAGTCCGACTTCTACAGAATAAGTAGCATTTTCGTTAACTGTAATTGCGAATTGATCAGTATTAGCGCCGGTTTGCGGCACTCCGTTTTTAAGCCATTGATAGCTGATTGCAGTTGGGTTTGTAGCTGTTAAAGTCAAAGGTTCGCCTTGGCAAAGCGCAGTTCCGTCGGAAAGCAATTTGGGGTTTCCTAAATCAGTTTCTATTTTAAAACTGCCTCCTCCAAGGAAAATGGCAGAATCATATCTGTAATTTCCTTCATCAGCAATCACCAATTTTATATGATAAGTTTGACCAGGAATTACGTTAGCTTGCGCCTTCATTACTTTTGTCTGGCCGTTGAAATTTGTAGGATGTTCATTTCCATTAAAACCTCCAAAATATTCTTCATTTTTTGCGATGCAACTATCCGAAATATAAGGACGAATATTCATTGTGTTTACCGCTGTTGTTGTTCCTGGAATAATAGCTAAATTTTGATAGCCAGAGGTGCTTCCGACTTGCTTAAGCAAAAATGCAAAACCATCAGCATAGTTACAAGGTGCCGTGTCATGGTATTCTTCGGATGAAAGCAGGTAATCAAAACTGATTTTAGTGCTTAGCGGTGTGAAATCAAATTCTAGAATTGTGGCATCGGTTGTTCGTCCAGCTCCTAATACTTGTTCTAAATCTTGATCGCCTGGCCAATTCATTCCACGGCCATCATCTGAAAGGCTTGTATTAGGCCCTTGGGCTATTTTTGCTCTTCCAGTGCTTAAAATAATTCCTTCTGCGAAAGGAAAAGAACTTATTCCAGCATTAAAATAACCGTAGCTATTCTCGCGACCTCCAAAATCACCTCCTGTAACAGAAAAATTTGAAACCGAAGCACAGTCGCTGTCAATTAAAACATCTTGAACTAAACGTTGAGCAGTGTAAGTATCGTCAACTAGAATATACTGTGCTTTTAATTGGGAAGAAAAGCATAGTACTAATAGAATAAAAAGGTGGTTTTTCATTATTTTCATAGCATCGGCAAAGATACTACAAATCTCGTTTTTTCAGAATTTTATAGGACATTAACATAAAAATAACGGTCCAAACCAACACGATTGCAATTTCTGTAAGATGAACGCTATAATCTTTTGGAGTGCTTGCGCCAGAAACTTGATTTTCAATTGCTTTGTAAGCTTGAAAGCGTGTCACAGGCTCTTTGATTAAATTTGCCATCGATTCTAAAGGAAAGAAAGCTTTGATTTTGTCGACTTGTTCTGAACTTGAGAAAATAGTAATCCGCAATAAACCTCCAATTATCCCTTCGACAACATACCAAAGGAATAAAAACCCGATAGCAAAAGCGGAACGTTTGATCAGAATTCCTAAAAATAAACAGAAAGAGAAAAAGGCAACAAGCTTGATGAAATAAGCCAAAAGATATTCTAAATCTGAAAAAACAATGGAACTTTCTGTGTAAGATGAAAAGCTATAACCGAGAATTAATGTCATGATGAAGACATAAATGCAGGATAATATGGCAAAAAGAAATACGGTAAAAAACTTAGAAAGAATAAATTCTTTTTTGCTCAAGCCGTCGATTAAATTCTGTTTTAAAGTTCCATAGCTGTATTCGTTTGCCATCATGGAAACAATAATTACGGCCAAAAAGAATTTCAATATTGAAGCCATGTAGGTATTAAAATGCCAAATAAAAGGGAAGTTGAAAATTCCCATATCTGCCATTCGGAAATCTAGGCCTACGAAATTAAAATTGATCGAAGCAATTAATGCGACTGAAGAAAGCAGTATGAAATAAGTCAGCGTCAAGATTCTGCTGGCTCTATTTTGCCAAATTTTTTGTAGTTCTATTGAGAGTAATCGTTTCATTTTCTGAGGATTATTTGTTATTGGTCAGTTCAAGGAATTGTTCTTCAAGGCTATGCTTTCTTTTCACGAGATGATTCAAAAAGATATTTTTTTCAGAAAGATATCTGTTGATTTCTGAAGCTTCAAGATTGGCATAGACAAATAATTTTCCTTCATATTCTTCAATTTTTTGAACAGAAGGATGAAGGCTTAAAGCTTCTCGCAACTCGATAATTTTGTCAGATTGAAGCTCAAAGAAACCTTCGTTAGAGTTCATTCCGTCGACTGTACCTGAATATAAAATTTCACCTTTTCTCAAAACCAATACGTGAGAACATACTTTTTCAACTTCATCCAAAAGATGGGAAGCCAGAAGAATTGTGGTTCCTTGAGAAGCAATGACCCTGATAATGTCACGAATCTGGCGAATTCCCTGCGGGTCTAAACCATTTGTAGGTTCGTCTAAAATTAAAATTTCAGGATCGTTCAAAAGCGCAGAAGCAATGGCAAGCCTTTGTTTCATTCCTAGGGAAAAAGTCCTGAATTTGCTGTCTTTTCTTTCTAAAAGGCCTACGATTTCTAACTTCTCAGTAATCTTATCATAACTCGTTCCTTTGATTTTACAAACTAACTGCAGATTTTGCTGTGCCGTCATGTAAGGATAGAAATTCGGACGTTCAATGATTGCGCCCACTTTTTTCAAAGCATCGTGCGTTTCCATCTTTCCGCCAAACCAGCTGTAGTTACCGGCTGTTTTATTGACAACGTTTAAAACGATTCCAAGAGTTGTAGATTTTCCGCTGCCGTTCGGACCTAAAATTCCGTAGACATTTCCTTTCTGGATGCTTAACGAAACATTTTTTACGGCTTGGACTTTGCCGTAATTTTTATAGAGATTTTCAATGGTAAGAATTGTTTCCAAAATGGTTGATTTATTGGTTTATAAGTAGGACGAACTAAAAGGAATTTTGTTACGAAGAAAGTTGATAAAAATAAAAAATCCTCAATTACGATTTGTAATTGAGGATTGATATTGAAATTTGAAAACTTATGATTTTTGTTCTTTATTGAAGTAAACTAAGTAATAATACATCTGTTTTTCTTCATCCCAGCCTTTTTCTACATACTTTTCAGCACTTTCTGGATTGATAAAATCTAGCTTGATTTGAATGTTTGTGTCTAAATTGATGACATTTTTAATCTTCTTTCTAGCATCAGAAACCGCAGCATTTGCAATCGGGAAACTCGTCACATCTTCAATGCTGTATTTTTCTCCTTTATCAACTTTATAGTTCTTGAATTCTGACATCAAATCAGGATTGTCAAGTACTTCGTTCAAGAAATTCTGCTCTTCGAAATCATCGTTTTTAGCAAAATAATTTACCGAACGGTTCATGAACATTACTTCTTCTTTTTTATCTTCTGCCGGAAGCACTACGTCTTTTGCAAAATCTTGACAGAATTTCAGGTATTTTTTAGTGATGAAGTTTTCGTCTTGAAAAGCATCCACAGAAAGGAAATGCTCTAGCCAATATCTTGCGTCGTAACGGTTGCTGTCAACAGTCAAAATTTTGTAACCTTCTTCTTTTTTGTAGTTGAAAATCAAACATCCTTTGTCTAATTTGTTCAAGTTGATTCCTTGTTGGAGAATCATTTCAAGATTACTGTCTTTTTCTTCAAACTGCAAGAAATCAGACTGCAATTCGCTTTTGAAAACTCCGATAGCGTCAACAACATTGTTGTCGATGCTTAAGTTTGTCAAATAAGTTACATACACTTCTCCGTTTTTAATGTGCGGATGGTTGGACTGCTCAAACAAATGCTTGGTGATGTTTTTAGAAATTTCGTGTGCCTTGTCTGGATTTGCAAATATCTCAGAAGCAAACTTGTACATTTCATTATAATCTAAATCTACATCGTGAGCAAATTGATAATAATTTTCTTCTTTTTCACGAAATGACTTAAAGAAAAATTCTTTTAAAAGCGGCATAATTTCATCGTTCAAGTTGTATTTTGAATCTGATAAAAAGAAGGCCTCGTTACGGCTTTTATTCCCAACTCTGTGAACGCTAAGAGTTTCGATGTGTGTGTTGAATAAGTTGATCATAGTGTAAGTTGCTAAGGTTTTTAAGATACTGAGGCGCTAAGATTTTAGCATCTTTCTTTTACTTTTTTGATAAAGGAAATAAGCATTCTTTCTAGTTCTCGAGTATCTTCGTATTGTTTGTTAAATTGTTCTTGTGTAAGGTAATCTATGTTTTTTGCAATTTCTAATTGTGTCTGAAATTCGAAAAGAGAACCTATAGAAATGTTTAAAAATCTGACATATTCTTTATCGCTCTCTCGTCCTGAACCTTCAGCAATATTGCTGGGAATCGAAATTGAACATCTTCTCAATTGAGAAGTCAAGCCAAATAATTCTTCTTTAGGAAATGATTTCGTAGTTTGATATACCGTAGTGACTAAGGTCATTGATTTCTGCCAAATAAGCAGCGTTCTGAAATGGCTCATATAAATTGTTTTTCAAATATAGTATATTATACCTCAAAAACTTAGCGCCTTAGAACCTTTTTTTCTCAGAACCTTTCTTGGCCTAATTCCAGTTTTCTTCGAAGCCGTAATCTTCAAAATTGTCACCGCCGTCAAGCATGTCTAGATCGTCTTCATCATAGTCATCTTCGTCAAAATCAAAGTCATTTCCTGCAGTATCGCCAAAATCTTTGTCGGGTGCTTCTGCCGGAAGTTCTCCGATTGAAAATAATACTTGCGGATAAGTTTGTCCTGGTTCATGTTCTTCGATTGCAGCCAATTCTACTAAGAAAGTCCACATGTTGATGAAGTCATAAACATAGATAATCTTAGTGTTTTCTTCGTCTAAAATAGAATTTAAGATGTAATCAGCCATTGTTCTTTGCTCTCCAGGAATATCTCCAGTGTCAAACATCGGAATTTCTTCTTCTTGGTTCCAAGTGTCGTCGCTGGTGTAAAAAGAAGCCACTTCCATTCCGTCGAAACCAAAAGCATTAACGATTGCATTGTGCAGATCTTCTAAAGTATCATTCTCATCTATGGCGATATCTCTGAAAACATCTTCCTCGGCATCAAGAATTGCCCTGAATTTATAAATCATCTTTTTGTATTTTTTTGAAAGGTCAAAGGTAAAATATAAATTCCGATTTTCAGATTTTGGTTTCTCGGAATTTTATATAGGAGAAATAAATTACCGCAGATTCGCAGATTAAATTTAGATTGTTTTTAAAAAGAGTTGAATCTGCTATATATTTTTAGAATAGCTACATATAAATTACCGCAGATTCGCAGATTTTTAAAGAATTTATTTCTTAATCTGCGAATCTGCGGTGGAAATTATTGTCTAAACAAAATTAAGATTGATAAAATTCAATCGGCAAATCATCTGGATCGCTGATAAACGTGAATTTTTTTCCTGTAAATTCATCAATGCGGATTGGCTCGGGGTTTAGATTCTGAATTTTTAAATATTTTACCGTTTCTTCCATGTTGTCGACCTCGAAAGCAATGTGTCGGAGGCCTAAACCTTCCGGTCTTGAAAGCCTTTTTGGAGGATTTGGGAAAGAAAATAGCTCTATGCAATAAGTGTCGTTTAAGGAAAGATCAAGTTTGTAAGAGTCTCTTTCGGCTCTGAAAGTTTCGGCTTTTATTTCAAAACCCAGCACTTTTGTATAAAAATGTTTTGACACTTCATAGTCAGAACAGATGATGGCAACATGATGTATTTTCTTTAGATTAAGCATTTTGAAAAGGGTATAAGGGGTTGGATATAGGGTGAAAGTGGAAAGGCAAAGCTTATTGCTTTTCTTTTTCTTCTTTTACTAAATTGGCTAGTTCTATAATTTTTTCCAAGGGAAGTTCGTGCAACAAAGCATTGATTTCTGCAGTTTTTTCTTCTCTTTTTAAAGCCATCAAAGGATGATTTTCGGGCAATGGATTCTTGAGATTTGGTCTGTACTCAAATAAATCATTGGGCGTGCAGTTGAATTCGATGCAAAGGCGCTCTAATTTTTCTGGAGTTACTGACAAAAGTGCGTTTTGAGACATTTTTGAAGCTGTGGCTCTTGAATAGCCAAGGCTCATGAAGTGAGAAAAAGGTTTGCTGATGCCTCTTATCTTTAGTATTCGCGGAATATTGAATTGTAACATGGCGTATAATTTAAAAGTTATATCAAATATAAGTATTTTATTCTTTCAGAAACAAATAATAGTATCATAACGGAAAATACTATTCTCTTAAAAGGAAATGTCATTATAGTAAGAAAATATGCGGTTATGATAAAGTGAAATATAATTATCTGCTATAAAAATATAGTATTCTTAAATAAATATTTTGTTATGCGAAAGAAAAACTTTAGTATCTAATTTAAAAACTTTGTTATGTAAAAATAAAATAGTGTTATTATATCAGAAACTTACATAGAAGTTAATGAGAATAAGGACTAAGAAGTAAAACTTAGACTATTCTGGACTATATATCCTTTAAAAAATTAAAATTTGGGGAGATTAAGATTTAAAGTCCTAATGCTTGATTGATCCACCATTGGTTTCCGAAAGGATCTTCGAAACCTGCGGTATAGCCATAGTCTTGCTGAATGGGTTCTTGGAGGCTCTTTGAACCTTTTTGGATGGCTAGATTGTAAACATTGTCTACGTTTTCTACATAGAGGAACATGCCAGCTGTTTTTTGGTGCCAATGTTCGGTAGATTGCGCTATCATTATGATGGCATCGCCTATCTTAATTTCACCGTGCATAATGGATTTGTCTTCTCTGGGAACGATCAATTGCTCTTTTGCATTAAAAATTGCCTTTGCGAAGTCAAGGAAATCAGCTGACTTATTGAGAATCAGATAAGGCATGACCGGAAGATATTGTGGCGGAATTTTCATCTTGCTTATTTTTAATGTTATTTAAAGATAAGAGAAAATATTCTGTCGTGCAATTGGATTTGGGGATTTTATTTGGATGTATTTCGGTGAGTTGAATGTAGATTTCTCTCACTTTCGAACGCAGATTTTACTATTTTTTGCCTTTTGTCAATTGTCTTTTGCCGATTTTCTTCACTGGATAGCTCCTTTTTGAAGTCAGGTTGTTGAAAATCAAAGCGGTTACCAGCAAAATCAAAGCGCCTGAAAGCACGGGAGAAATTACGTAGAAATACCCAAGACTTTTAATTTGCGGAGAAGCCGTCGCGGCAATCAAAGCGGTCGCACCACCGGGCGGATGCAGTGTTTTGGTAATCTGCATGAGTACTATTGATAGCGAAACGGCAAGCGGTGCGGCAATCCATAAGATGTCAGGAATTAGTTTTTGGATGGTGACACCGACAAGAGCAGAAACGACGTGGCCTCCTATAAGATTTCTTGGCTGGGCAAGCGGACTCTGGATGACGCCGTAAACCAAAACGCAAGATGCGCCGAAGGAACCGATGAGAAGCACCATATCGGTATTTGAAAAGGTTTTGTATTGCAGGAAAGCGATGATTCCCAAGCCTATAAATGAGCCTATGAAAGCCCAAAAATGTTCGGTGAAATCTACAAGCGTTTCTTTGTAGAGCACATATTTTGTCTTGCGGTATGTTCGCTTGATTTTCTTAATCGGCATTATTTTGCGAGGCTTTCTTTATAGGAATACACGGTGAAAGGGTAGATTTTTTGGGCCGTGTATTTTGAAACGAGGCAGACCAAAAGAATCGGGAAGAACAAAGTGTAATCATTGATGACGCCACAAACTAAAAATAAGGCGGTGAAAGGCGCGTGGATGCTTGCGCTTAACATGGCCGCCATTCCGATGATCATGAAATTAAGCGGAATGACGTTTGCGCTGAAGAAAGTATTGACGCAAAGTGCGGTTAATAATCCTAAAAAGGCACCGATGAAAAGGCTTGGTGCAAAAACGCCACCGTCGCCACCTGCTGAAAGCGTGATCGAAGTAACGATTGGTTTCATCACTAAGATTGCCAAGATAGTCAAGGTCAATGAAACGGTCAAGACATCAGTGTTTGCTGAAAGAATGCTGTGTTTGATGGCATGATAACCGTCACCATAAAGCTGTGGCAAGACAAGCAACCAAACCGTTAAAATAATGGCTCCAAGGACGATCTTATGGTAATGAACTTGGATTTTTGAGAACTGTTTTTTAAAGAATAAAACGCATTTGGTTAAGTAAACGGAGTTCATTCCGGCAATGATTCCCAAGAGAATAAAGTAGGGAATTGCATGGTAATGCCAAGTGTTTATTGCGACTTCAAAAAGCGGTTTTTCTTCTAAGACCAAAAGGAATGCGCTGGCAATGGTGATGGAAATCAGTGTTGTAATTAAAAAAACTTTTGAGACTTTTTTTGAAATGACCTCATAAGAAAAGAGCAGGCCGGCCAATGGGCTTGAAAAGAGGGCTGTTATTCCCGCAGCTACGCCGGCGCAGATTAGTTCGGTTTTGTATTTTTTGAAAAAGTTTTCTTTAGTGTGGGCTACAGAACCAATTGTTGCGGTTGCGACTACGGTAGAAACTTCAATTCCAGTAGAACCTCCGAAAGCAACTGTAATCAAGCCATTTATGAAATGCGAAGGAATTTTATATAAAGGCAAATTTTTAGAAGAGGAAGTACTTTCAAAGACTTCCTTTATGCCTTTGTTTTCTTTCTTTTTAAAAAGGTATTGTCTTAAGAAGTAAATTATGGATAGTCCAAAAATTGGAAAAATCAGCAAGAACAGAAAGTTTTCCTGTGTTTTGGCAAAGAAAATTTCTTCGTAATGTTCCGTAATATGTTTTAAGGAAACGGCTAAAAGTGCGGCCAAAAATCCGATCAGAATAGAGACGATTGCCAGTTTTTGCCATTTGATCAGGTTGTAGTTTTTTTTGATAGAAGTGTGTGTGCTCATTCTAAATCTTTTGAAAAAAGGAGTGGAACACAAAGGTAATAAAAGAAAAAGCTAAAGGATGTTTTTTAAGATTCTTTAGCTTTGAGATAGGAATCTTTTATGCAAAAAAACAATTCATCCTTTAAATTTTACAGTTCAGTAATTAAGTTTGTGAAAAGTGAAATTATCATGGCAAATTTGCTCCAACAAAAACAACCAATCATGAAACTGACCTTTACTATCTTGCTCTTATTTGTTTTCCAACTGGGTTTTTCGCAACACGTTATATCTGGAAAAGTAACTGACGCAAAAGGAAAAGCGATTGCCGGAGCCAATATTTTTATCGAAGGAACTTATGACGGCGATTCTTCAAACGAAGAAGGCAATTTCAGCTTTGAAACTTCAGCAAAAGCACAGCAAACATTGGTTGTCAGCTTTCTTACTTATGAAACTTTAAACCAAGTGATCAATGTGGAAGATTTTAAAGGAAAAACGCTAAAACTTAACGAATCAGTAAATACGCTTGACGCTGTTGTCATTACCGCAGGCATGATGGAATCGGGCGATAAGGCGCGGGTTTCTGTCTTAAAACCTTTGGATATTGTGACAACTGCGGGAGCGACGGGCAATATCGTGAGCGCTTTGCTGACGCTTCCAGGCACGCAAACGGTTGGTGAGGATGGCCGTCTTTTTGTTCGCGGCGGCGAGGCTGATGAAGCGCAGACTTATGTGGACGGACTTCGTGTAGCGCAGCCTTATGGCGCTACGGCAAATAATTTGCCTACGAGAGGACGCTTTTCGCCTTTTCTTTTTAGCGGAATTTCGTTTTCGACAGGCGGTTATTCTGCAGAATATGGCGAAGCTTTGTCTAGTGTTTTGCTTTTGAATACAATCGAAGAACCAGACCAAAATCGTACAGATATTTCTTTGATGACCGTTGGTTTAGGCTTGAGCAATACTCAAAAATGGGACAAAAGTTCGTTGAGCGTGAATACTTCTTATATCAATTTGGCGCCTTATCAAATAGCGATTCCGCAGGCTGTGGATTGGAATAAACCTTATGAGTCACTTTCGGGAGAAACGGTTTACCGCTATAAATTTAACAATGGAACTTTGAAAACTTATCTGGCTTTTGATGCGGCTAATTTTGACTTAAATCAAGAAAATATAAATAAGGCGGAAAAAGTCAGGGTGGATATGAAGAACAATAATTTCTATTTGAATTCTTCTTATAAAGGTTATTTCGGAAGCAATTATCAATTGACGACAGGCTTGAGCTATGGCTATTCCCAGAATAAAATTAATCTTGATGAAGACCGCGTGAAAAATGCTGAAAACGCCCTTCATTTGAAGTTGAAGGTAAGCAAAAAGCTTTCAGACAGAGTGCAATTAAGTGCGGGAACCGATTATTTCATAACCAAATTTGATGAAGATTTTACCGAATACCAATCTGCTGTTTTTTCTTCTGGTTATGACAATAATATTGCTGGAGCTTATGCAGAAAGCGATATCTTTTTCTCTAAAAACTTTGCTTTAAAAGCGGGTGTCAGAGCTTCTTATTCTAATTTATTGGAAGAATCGCATGTTTCTCCGAGAGCTTCTTTGGCGTATAAAGTTTCTCAAAACAGCCAGTTTTCTTTTGCTTATGGTGATTTTATTCAGTCTCCGAAGCAAGACTATTTGAAATATTCTAGCCAATTTGAAAGCGAGAAAACGTCGCATTATATTTTAAATTACCAATATAACAAGACAGGAAGAACTTTCAGGGCTGAGGCTTATTTCAAAGATTACCGTGATTTGGTAAAATATGATACCCAAGTTTCGCAGTTTGATTCTCAGTTTAATAATAACGGAAAAGGCTATGCAAAAGGACTGGATTTCTTTTGGAGAGATAATACTTCCTTTAAAAATTTAGAATATTGGATTTCGTATTCTTATATCGATACGGAAAGAAATTATAAAAATTATCCAAAGCAAGTGACGCCAAGCTTTGTGGCTGATCATTCGCTGTCAATTGTTACAAAATATTGGATTAATGACTGGAGATCGCAAGTAGGTTTCACGCACAGTTTTAATTCGGGAAGACCTTACAATAACCCAAATGAATTGGCTTTCATGAATGGAAAGACAAAATCGTACAATAATTTGAGCTTCAATTGGGCTTATCTGATTTCACAGCAGAAAATTCTTTATTTCTCGGTTTCAAATATTTTAGGAACTGATAATGTCTTTGGTTATGACTATGCAAATAATCCAGATGCTAGCGGTCAATTTCCAAGACAGGCAGTAAAACAGCCGGCAGACAGATTTTTCTTCGTAGGATTCTTTTGGACAATCAGCGATAATAAAAAGGACAATCAGTTGAAGAATTTGTAATTGGAGGTGTTGCGTTTGTAAGGCACTGAGGCACTAAGGTTTTTAGCTAGGATTTACCTTAGCGCCTTAGCATCTAAAACCCTTAGCATCTTTAAAAAACAATTCATCATCAAAATTCTACAGTTCAGCAAAAGTATTTTTTATAGGAACATATTTAGAAGCAAATTTGTATCAGAATTAACAACCAACATACTAACAACTTAAATTTAGAAATCATGACAAGACTAATTGTAACATTCGTATTTTTTATCACCAGTTTAGTTTCGGCGCAGAGCCAATATGAAACCGGAATGCAGAAAGCATTTGGGCTTTGGGGCGAAGGAAAAGACGCAGATGCTTCGGCAATGTTTGAAAGAATTGCTTCGGCAGAGAAGGATAATTGGCTGCCGAATTATTATGTGGCCTTGGTGAATTCGACTTCTGCATTCAAAACAAAAGACAAAACTCAGATTTCGGCTTTGTTAGGAAAAGCGCAAGAAGCTTTGGATAAAGAACTAGATAAAAATCCGAATAATGCAGAATTGTTGGTTGTTCAGGCTTTGATAAATACAGCTTGGGTTGTAGCAGATCCGATGACAAACGGAATGAAACTTTCTGCAAAAACTATTGAAATTTACAATAAAGCAATTGCTATTGAGCCAAATAATCCGAGAGCTGTGTTTGGAAAAGCAGAATTTGAAATCGGTGGCGCCAGATATTTTGGAAGCGACACAAAACCAATGTGTGCCCAAATTGACAAAGCAATTGAACTTTTTGCTACTTTTAAACCGCAAACTCCGTTTCATCCAAATTGGGGATTAGAAAGAGCCTTGGAAGCGCAAAAAGAATGCAAGAAATAAGAAATCTTTGCTGTAATTTATAAAGCATTCAGAATAGTTAAGCAAAAATCATATGCAAAAAATCACCAAATATTTTTTTAAATCGCTCCTTCGTGGATTTGTCGTGAGCATTGTTATTGCAGGTTTGTTTATTTCTTTGGAAATCGTTTTTGGGCGAAAAGTGCATGTAAACTCCGACCTTTTTATAGAAATCGGATACTATTGTTTGTATGGCGTTACCCTGACATTGCTGAACGGAATTTTCTTTGACTATTTAAATCATGAAATTGTTTGGAACAAATACAAGAAATTTAGAATTATCATCGGAGTTTTAGGAAGCATAATTCTTACTATCATCGGCATATTTTTCTTAAGATTTTTCATAAAAGTTTTTCTTGAAAATAGCAGCCTTGCCGATTTTATACAAGGTGAGAATATCAAGAATTATTTTATTTCTATACTGATTACGCTGATGGTTTCTTTGTTCTTCCATACGCTTTATTTTTATAAAAAATCGCAGGAGAACAAAGTCAAAGAACAGAAAATTATTGCGGGAACAGCTTCCGCGAAATTTGAAAGCCTTAAGAATCAGATTGATCCGCATTTTCTTTTTAATAGCTTGAATGTTCTTTCATCATTGATTGAAGAAAATCCTGATAATGCGCAGCGGTTTACGTCGTCGCTTTCAAAGATTTACAGATATGTTTTAGAACAGAAAGACAAGGAATTGGTGAGCGTGGAGGAGGAATTGTCGTTTGCCAAAACGTATATGAATTTGCTGAAAATGCGTTTTGAGAATAGCGTTTTTTATGAAGTTCCAGAGCATATTTCAAATTTAGAAGCCAAGGTGGTTCCGCTCTCACTGCAATTGCTTTTGGAAAATACGGTAAAACATAATATTGCCAGCGAAAGCAAGCCATTACATATCAAAATTTATGAAAAAGGAGATTATCTGGTCATCGAAAACGATTATCAAAAGAAGGAAGTGCTGCAAGATAGAAAAGGCGTAGGGCTTCAAAATATCATCAACAGATATTCAATTATTACAAACAGAAAAGTCAGGATTGAACAAAATGAAAAGTATTTTAGAGTGGAAATTCCAATGCTGACCAAACAAATTTCGATTATGGAAACAGATTATTCAAACCAGCAAAATATATATTTAAAAGCTCAAAAACGAGTAGAAGATATCAAAGGATTTTATGGAAATCTAACCATGTACATGGTTGTCATTACTGGATTGGCAATTTTAAATATAACAACCAGCGCCCAACATCTTTGGTTTCTTTATCCTGGAATCGGGTGGGGAATCGGGGTCTTATTTCACGGAATGTCAGTTTTTAATGTAATTCCTTTTTTAGGAAAAGACTGGGAAGAAAGAAAAATCAACGAATTGATGCAAAAAGACAAATCGGATAAGTGGCAATGATTAAAACACTGACTATGGAAGATTTTGATAAAAAAGAATTCAGATATGAAAAGGCCAAAAAGAAAGCCAAAAGCCTGCGCGGTTTTTATTTCAATTTGATGTCTTATTGCGTTGTAATTCCGACATTAATTACTGTCAATTTAATTTATATGCCAGAATTTCATTGGTTTTGGTTCTCAATGTTAGGTTGGGGAACAGGCCTCTTGGCGCATGGAATGGAGGTTTTTCAGTTCAATCCTTTTTTAGGAAAAAACTGGGAAGAAAGAAAAATGCAGGAATTTATCGATCAAGAATTAGAGAAACGTAAAAAAACAAATAATCAATACTAAACAAATTATGGAAAATTTAAACTTTACCGAACAGCAACGATTTGAAAGAGCCCAAAAAAGAGTAAAGAAAATCTCAGGTTTTTACAAGCACTTGATGGCGTATGTTTTAGTGAATTTATTTTTAATCACTATGCAATATTTTAATTTAGATAAAGGAGAAAATTTTCTTAGGTTTTCAACATTTTCAACTGCCTTTTTCTGGGGAATTGGTTTGACTTTTCATGCGGTTTCCGTTTTTGGAAAAAACATTTTCTTAGGCAGTAATTGGGAAGAAAAGAAAATCCAAGAATTTATGGAGAAAGAAAAAACCAGCAAGTGGGAATAGTTTATTTATAAATTAATTTCTCCACGATTTAAAACTTTGCACCTTTGCGCTTTTGCACCTTAGAAACTAAAAAGACATGAATATCATCATCATTGAAGACGAAAAACCTTCAGCAAGATTACTCCAAAGAAAGATTGAAAAACTCGGATTTCAGGTCAATACGCTTTTGCATTCTGTCGAGGAAGCTATAAATTGGTTCAAAAACAACACTCATCCTGACTTGATTTTCTTGGATATTCAGCTATCTGACGGACTTTCTTTTGAAATTTTTGATTCGGTAGCTATTAAAAGTGCAATCATTTTTACGACAGCTTATGACGAATATGCGCTTCGTGCTTTTAAATTGAACAGCATCGATTATCTTTTGAAACCAATTGATGAAGATGATTTGGAAGTTGCCGTAAACAAATTTAAAGCGCGACAGCCAAAACCTGAATCAATGCCTTTTGATATTGAAATGATTAAAAAAATGCTCGTGAGTCCGGAAGTGAAAACCTATAAAAAACGTTTTACAATCAAAACCGGACAGCATTTGAAAGTAATCAACATCGAAGAAGTAGAATGTTTTTACAGCGAAAATAAAGGAACTTATTTGCACACTTTCGACAATCGAGATTATCTTTTGGAAGGAACTCTAGAGCAATTGGAAGTAGAATTAGATCCAAAAGATTTCTTCCGCGTAAGCCGAAAATTCATCGTTCCCCTGAAAGGAATTAAGGATATTGTGGTTTATAGCAATTCTCGCTTGAAAGTAATTCTGCCAACTTACAAAGAAGATGAGGTTATCGTGAGCAGGGAAAGAGTAAATGATTTCAAAACTTGGATTGCATAAAAAAACTGTTTCAAAAGCTATCAAAATCTTGACAATGCTTATGAAACAGTTTTAAAAAATGAATGCATTTTAGTCTATTTTTTCAACAGGTTTTAATCATTATTGTATTAATTTCGGTTGAAAGGTTCAATAAAAATGGATTCAATTATATTTAATTTTAGTCGAAAAGAGATTTGATTTCCTTTTCAGTTTTTCCTAATTTTTGTTGCAATTTTCCCCACATTTCGTCTTCTTTTCCTTCTTCGTAAAGTAAATCGTCATCAGTCAATTCAGCATATTTTTGCTTTAATTTTCCTTTAAACTCATTCCAGTTTCCTTTAATTTCTTTTGAATTTGGCATAACAAATATTTTTGTGATTAATAGTATTGTAAAGTTACTTTTTACACAAGCAATTTATGTTACAGCATTTTAAGAAAGAGTTACACGATTTGCTTTTCAGTTGCTTTGCTTTCTAAAATTAAATAAAATTGAGTTCCGAACAGCAAGGAAGCGATAACCAAATGAAGTGTTTGCGACCCAAACGGGAAGTCATACCAATACATAGAAATTCCAGACAAGATTTCAATTGCCAAAAGCCACAAAACCCAGTTGATTTTCTTAAATCCTAATTGCAATTTTCGATTTCTCGTAATTAAAATCACATTGATAGCAAAAACAACAAACGAAAAAGTTCTATGGAAATAGAAACCGATAATTGGGTCAACAAGAATTTGGTTCATCCCGTCATAACCTACGATTTTCACTTGTTCATCAACATATTGACGGACTTGAGTTCCTAAAATAATCTGCGTAAGCGTCAGAATCAAAGAAATAATTAAAACGCTATCAAAGACTTTATCAAATTTCTGAGCCGTAATTTTTGGCTTAACTAAGTGTAAAATGTACAAAATTACACCTACAATTAAAAGCGCCACAACCATATGAACCGTTATTTTTACCGGATTTAAAACGGAATAGACGACTGTTGCGCCAAGCCAAGCCTGAAATCCCATCAGAAAGACAACTAGCCAAGAAAGAAGGGTTACTTTCTTATTTTCCTTCCAATAACTTACAGCAAAAATCGCCATCACAAGACAAGCCAATCCCGCCAAAGCACCAAACAATCGGTTGATATATTCCACCCAAGTATGAGTTGGATTAAAAGTAGCATAATCGTGTTTTGTATACGCTTGCCAGTGATTGTCTTCGAAAGTTGCACCAGATTTAAAATCTTCCTGTGCGACTAAAAGTTTTTCGCCACGAATAATCACCTGTCCTTTTTCAAATTCCCGATTCGGTGTCCATGTCAGTTCAGAAATATTTGTAGGAGGAATATAATATCCAAAGCATTTCGGCCAGTCAGGACAGCCCATTCCAGAGCCTGACATTCTTACGACTGCGCCAGCAATTATGACTAAATAAACTAAAATTAAAGCCGTTTTTGTAATTGAGGGGAAGTATTTTTTCATTGTTTGTTATTTTCAGTAAAGTTCATTTCACTTTTGTTATGATGAAATGATATTTATTAGGTTTTAGAAAATAGAATTTAGTTGCCAACTTTTTTTAAACCCAGCTTTTCAGCTCTTTTCAGCATAAATTCATAAGCAGCATCATATTCATTCGGAATTTCTCCCTCCAAAATGGCTTCTTTAATAGCTTCCTTCAAAACCCCGATTTCGCGTCCAGGTTTTAAGTTGAAAATCTCCATAATTTCTTCTCCGGTAATCGGAGGCTGAAATTGTCTGACATGGTCGCGTTCTTCAACTTCTACGATTTTTTGGCGTACAATCTTGAAATTATTGTGGTATTTCTTGAATTTATTCGGATTTTTTGTCGTGATATCAGCTTCACACAAAGTCATCAAATCTTCAATGTCTTCGCCAGCGTCAAAAACCAATCTTCTGACTGCAGAATCTGTGACCGTATCTTGCGACAAAACTATCGGACGCGAGCTCATCATGACCATTTTTGAAACATATTTCATCTTGTGGTTCAACGGCATGTGCAATCTTTCGAACAATTTCTTGACCATTTTTCCGCCCACAAATTCATGTCCGTGGAATGACCAGCCGTTTTTTTTGTGGTGGCGTTTCGTTGGCGCTTTTCCAATATCATGAAGCAAAGCCGACCAGCGCAACCAAACATCTTCTGTATTTGAAGCAATATTGTCGACAACTTCCAAAGTATGATAAAAATTATCTTTGTGCGTCTGTCCTTCTGATTCATCGACTCCTTCTAAATCGGTCAATTCAGGAAGTATTATATGTAAAAGTCCGGTTTTATGCAAAAGTAAAAATCCGACAGAAGGTTTTTCTGTCATCAGAATTTTGTTCAATTCATCAACAATTCTTTCGCCAGAAATAATTTTGATTCGATCTTTATTTCTTTCAATTGCTTTTAATGACTTTTCTTCGATTTCAAAATTCAATTGCGATGCAAAACGAATGCCTCGCATCATTCGAAGCGGATCATCTGAAAAAGTAATATCAGGATCTAAAGGCGTTTTGATGGTTTTATTTTCCAAAGCGTCCAACCCATTAAAAGGATCAATCAGCGCTCCAAAATTATTTTCATTCAACGAAAGTGCCAATGCATTGATTGTAAAATCACGGCGATTTTGGTCGTCTTCAAGCGTTCCGTTTTCCACAACCGGATTTCTGCTTTCAAAATGATAGGATTCTTTTCGAGCGCCAACGAACTCAATTTCAGTATCTTCAAAACGCAACATTGCTGTTCCATACGTTTTAAAAACTTGTACTTTTGGTTTCTTCGGAAGCATTTCTGAAACTTTCAAAGCCAGTTCGATACCGCTTCCGACGGCAACAACGTCAATATCTTTTTTGAAATCTCTTTTCAAAAGCAAATCCCTGACAAATCCTCCAATTACATAACTTTCGACGTTAAGTTCTTTGGAAGCTTCCGAAATTACTTGAAAAATTTTATTGCTTAATGCTTCTTTGTAGTTCATTATTTATGTACCGCAGATTCGCAGATTTTTTATTTTGATCTAACAATGCGTTTGTGTTCTAATGAATTAGCATTAAAATTGACAAGCAAAGCTAATTCATTTCCAGAAACTTTTAAATAGTTAAGACATTGGTTATAATCATTATTGTTAAAACCGTCTGTAGCTTTTATTTCTAAAATGATACCATCAAAAACAACAAAATCTGCATAGAATTTATGTTTTAAGATTGTATTTTTGTATTTTACTGCATATTCTTTTTCTCTTTCATAACGTATGTTAGAATTCTGAAATTCAAATTCTAAAGCATCTTTATAAACAATTTCTGAAAAACCTTTTCCTAAGTTTTTATGTACTTCAAAAAGAATTCCGATAATTTTATAAGTTTCTGAGGCGTTTAAATAATCTTCTGTCATATATAATTTATAAAATTTTAATCTGCGAATCTGCGGTCAACTTTTATTTACGGATTATTTTTACCTGACTGTCATTAGTCAATTTGATAATTGCCGAAGGCTTTCCTGTCATTTTTTCGTTCTGCAAATTTACGACATAGTCGACACCTTTTAAAATCTCTTGGCTTATTTCTTTGAAAGTATTTGGTGTTGGTTTTCCTGAAATATTCGCTGAAGTTGAAACGAGCGGTTTTTTCATCCTTTCTAACAATTTAAAGCAAAAAGGCTCTTTTACGATTCTCACGCCCAATGTTTTATCAGAAGCAATTAGATTTGCGGCCACATTTCTCGGATTGTCTAAAATCAAAGTCGTCGGTTTTTCAGATAAATCTAAAATCTGCCAAGCGACTTCTGGAATGTCTTTAAAAACATTATACATCATCTTTTCGGCATTCATCAGCACAATCATCGATTTGCTTTCTTCACGTTGTTTTAAAGCGTAAATTTTGGCAACAGCTTCTGGATTTGAGGCATCACAACCAATTCCCCAGACCGTATCTGTGGGGTAAAGAATGATTCCTCCATTTTTAATTACTTCAAAAGCATTATAGATTTCTGTATTTATATCTTGCATTAGATTTTCAGCGGATTTAATAATAATTTTATGATTCTTCTTTTTTCTGTAGCATTCAAATTAGAAAACTTAAAAACAGGATGTAAAAATAACTTCCAAGCTTCTTGAAAATTTTTATGGTGCAAAATTAATTCAATCCAAATCTTGAAAAAAATATTTTCAAAAAGAGTTTTGTCATAAATTTTTAAATTGCTATTCTGTTTTATGATATCATTAAAAAAGGGGAAAATATCTTTTTTGTTAATGCCATTGTTGTTTTTATGAAATAATAAATAGGGAATGTATTCTAAAGCCTTGTCAATGCTCAAATTTTTATATTGGTAGGCCAGAATTTCTTTTTCCGCAATTGCATATAAATCTTTTTTAGTCCTTGAATCGCTTCCACTGTGCATTCTGTAAGAAACTAACTTTTCATCTAAATTAGTTGTTTTATATTTTTCAGCTATCCTTACAAATAAATCATAATCTTCTGCAATTGGTTTTTTATATCCTCCGACCTCAAGCATTACGTCTTTTCTGCAAAGTACAGAAGAATTAATAAATTGATTTGCAAAAAGCAATACTATTTTTATTAAATCAGGATCGCAATTTAAAGTATGCGTGTGAGCTATTTCATTATCGTTTTCATCTATAAATTTAGCGTTACTGCCACACAAAACTATTTCTGGATTATTTTCTAAAAATAAGAATTGCTTTTCTAATCTCATGGGCATTGCTAAATCATCAGAATCTAAAATGGCAATATATTTTCCTTTAGCTTCTTCAATGCCTCTCTGTCTTGTCAAGCATATACCCTTGTTAGTGTCATTGTGAATTAATCGAATTCTATCATCGTTAATACTATTGACTACATTGATACTGTTATCTGTTGAAGCATCATTTATTATTAAAATTTCAAAATTTTCAAACGTTTGATTTAGAAGGCTTTCTATCGTTTGCTTAATGTATTTCTCAGAATTATATAATGCGATTTGTACAGTAATATCAACTGTATGGTTCATAAATAAGTTTATTTAGATTTTATTACAAATAAACCTTTTTATCTTGATTTTGACAATAAAAGGGATGTTTTTAATTAAAACAAATTTCATTTCTTTGTATAAATTTAATAAAATGATTTCTGATAAAATTTTAGTTTCAATTATAGTTCCGATTTATAATGTTGAGAGTTTCATAGCAGAAACGATTGAAAGTATTATCAGCCAAAGTTTTAAAGAAATTGAAATCATTTTAGTGGACGATGGAAGTAGTGACAATTCATATGCGATTTGTGAAAGCTACGCCTTGAGAGACAATAGAATAAAGCTGATTAAACAAGAAAATTCAGGAGTTTCGATTGCCAGAAATAATGGTTTATCGCAGGCCAATGGAGAATATATTTTTTTTATGGATTCTGATGACACTATTGATTCTGAATATATTAGTTCCTCTTATGAAATAGCAAAAAAAGAAGATTCAGATATTGTAGTAATTGGAGACTATTATTGCGATCGATTTTCAAAGGTTTTAGTTTTGCCTACATGCGCTCAATTTATTAAGTTAGATTTTTTAAAAGCGCACAATGATATACGATTTCCCGAAAAAATTCAGCCTTGCGAAGATGGCTTGTTTTCGCACCAATTACTTTGCCTGACTACAAAAGTAGGATTAAATCCGGATGGAATTTATCATTACCGCCAGCATGAAAATCAAAACCATCATAAAATTAATGAAAATGCTGTAAAAGTTCTCGCACAGATACCCAAATGGCTTGAAATATTAGAAAATTTCTATGAAAAGCATGATTTGTTTAATGCCCATTCTCTTGATTTGGCAAAATTCATTGAGCACGAACCTTATGAATTTAGATATTTGGCTATGCCGCTGGATGCTGTTCAAAAAGAAGAATTGCATAGCTTGATCAAAAACTTTATGTTTAAAAATGTAGTTCCTTATCTAAATAAAGAAGACAAGAAGAAATTGAGTGAGCATTTTTTAATTTTTATGAGTTCTAAAAATTCTTCTGTATTTGATAGTAGATACAAAAACTATTTATTGAAGAAAAAGATTAAATTCAAAACCAGTCTTTTTTTGATCAATTTCATACCCATTACTAAAATTAGAAAACGCCTAAGGGATATTATTTACCAAAATTATAGAAAATGAAGATTTTACTTATTCAACACCTTAATTTTATTAATGGATCTGGTGGCACTGAAAAAATTTGTAGTTTTTTAGCCAATGGTTTTAAACAAAATAACCATGAAGTAGAAATAGCTACCAATCAAAATATTTCTGGAAAGCCTGTTTTTCAATTAGATCCAGCTATTAAAATTACGAATATATTTTCTCCAAATATTCTCCAAAAAGAACTTAAGCCGATTTACAACTATAAAGGAAAAAATCCATTTTTCTGGCTAAAACATAAAATTGCTAAAAAGAGTGCAAAAAACTTTAATAAAGCTTTATTAAGGGAAATGTCTGGCGATGAAGAGTTGTATAAATTTAATTTGAGTCAAAGGGCAAAAGCTTGGGAAACTTATATTTTAGAGGCTAAACCAGATGTTATAATTACAATGTCAATCGGTTCGCTACTAGAAATTACTTATAATAATCAGCTTACTATTCCCATAATTAATTCTGTAAATGGAAGGCCTGATTATGATTATACTGATATTTTGTGGTATCGTTCAAAAACAGAAATGTCTTTGCTACAGGAATCTTATAAAAATTTAAGCGCTATTCAAGTCCTTTTTGAAAGCTATGTTGATTATCTGCCGGCTACCTTTTCTGGTAAAAGTTACGTAGTTCCAAATCCAGTTTTTCAGATTGGTGATGATGAAATAGTTTTACATAGCAATAATAAGGAAAGATATAAAATAATCAGTATTGCTTCTTTAGTAGCAAGCTGTAAGCAACAAGATATTGCCATTTCTGTTTTTTCTAAATTGGCAGAAAAATATCCAAATTGGGACTTGTATTTCTGGGGAACAGGCAACGATAATGCGATGTTGCAAGATCAAATTGATCAATTAAACCTCCAAAATAGAATATTTTTAATGGGTTTTACAGATGATCCAATTGGAAAGCTAAAAGATGCCGATGTTTTTATTTTCCCAAGTAAATATGAAGGATTTCCTTTGGCGCTTTCTGAAGCGATGTCGGTCGGACTTCCTTGTTTGGGCTTCCAAAGTTGCTCTGGAGTAAATGAATTAATTGAAAATGAAGCGACTGGATTGTTGTCTAATGATAGTTCAGAAATGCAAAACCATTTGGAAAGATTAATTACTGATAGCGATTTACGAGCTTTACTAGGAAAAACATCTCATGAATTTATGAAGAAATTTACTTCTGAATTTGTTCTGGACAAATGGCTGGATTTGCTTCATGACGTAACCAAACAAAATTAAAATAACTCAAAATAAGCGCAATTTAGTTTGAATAAAATTTTCAAAAGAGTATTTTCGTCTTTTGCTTTTCAATTCAAAATTTATAACAGTTTGCATCCAAAATATATGAAAGTTCTTTATTATTACCCTGAAAATCCTTTGCTTCTTAATCAAGGAAATAACGCCCGAGCATTGTCATTATTGAAATATTTTAAAGACAGAAAATTTGAAGTAGATCTAGTAGGAGAAAGGGCAAATAATTTTACAGAGGAAAGCATAAGCCAATTAAAAGAGCTGCAATTAATTTCTGAAGGATATTTGCTGAAAGATTTCAAAAGAAAGAAAAATCAGTTGAAATACTTTTTCTTTTATTCTTTGCCTAATAAAATTTCAGGAAAATTAAAAGATTTTGACCGAAGTCGTTTTGGACAAAGGAAGCATTTTAATGATATTTTAGAAAAAAATGAATATGATTTTATCATCATTTCTTACGTTTATTGGGCAAGCTTGATTAAGGACAATCCTAATGTTAAAAAAGCAAAATTAGTTATTGATACGCACGATTTTTTAACCTCTCAATTTCAAAATCAGAAAAAATTTGATCTGGGTAAATATTTTGATAAAGAGATAAATACGTTAAATCTTTTTGATAAAGTTTTGGTCATATCCAACGAAGAAAAGTATATTTTTTCTCAGTTTGTAAAAAAAGAAATCGCGATTGTCACGCATACAATTGAACAAAAAAATAGCAATATAGAAATTGCAGACAGAAAATATGATTTAGTATATGTCGCCAGCAATAATGAGCACAATGTGAAGTCAGCGAAATGGTTTTTTGAAGAAGTTTTTCCAAAAATAGATAAGAATATTACCATTTGTGTTGTTGGAAGAATTACAGCTTATTGTCCTGATGGCTCAAATATTTCTAAGCTGGAATATGTAGAAAATCTTGATTCAATTTATCAAAATTCAAAGATCGCAATATGCCCAATGTTAAGCGGTACAGGATTGAAGATAAAAGTTGTTGAAGCACTATCGTTTGGATTGCCAATTGTTTGTAACGAGCGTGGCGTAGACGGAATGATTAACAAGACAAACAATGGCTGTCTCGTAACAAATGATCCTGTGAAATTCGCAAATTATATTTCTAGGCTTGCTACTGATCTAGATTTTTATAATGAAAATTCAGTTAAAGCCAAGCAATTTTTCGCTGAAAATCATTCCGTAGAAACGGTTTATGATACTTTAGATGAGGTATTTAATTAGATCTCCAAAATAGTTTCTCTCAATTTTTCTTTCGAAAACGGATAAAGGCTTTTTTCAGAATTGTTGCTGAGTTTTTCCCAAAGCGATTTATTTTGGTATAATTCAATGATGCTGTTGGCAAAATTTAAGGCATCGTCAGCAATGAGTGCATTTTCTCCGTTTTCAAGGAACATTCCTTCAGCGCCTATTTCTGTAGTTACTACAGGCAAATAATATTCAAAAGCCTGGCCTATTTTTCCCTTGACTCCAGCGCCATAGCGAAGCGGAGCAACCATCATTTTTACATCATTGAAAATTTCTTCAATATTTTGTACATAGCCTAAAAACTGCACATTTGGATGATTGATGTCATTAATATGCTCATTTACATTGCCAACAATTTTTAAATTGACACCAGGAAGTTTCTCCCAAACTAGTGGCATGATTTCTTGGTATATATAATAAATGGCATCAATATTTGGAGTATGCGCTGAACCAATAAAAATCAAATCGCTTTTGTCTTCAAATGACTTTACGTCTGCAAATTGTGTTTTTGGATAGTGGATATTTGAAATTGTAATAATCTTTGCCTCATCTAAATACTCACTCATCACCTTTTTCTCAATGTCAGAAATGGCAACAACCAAATCTACATTTTTAGCAATTTGAGTTTCTATGAAAAAATATTTCTTATATCTTTTTATGATAGAAATTCTATTCGGATGCAACTCTAAAGCTCTTTTATACCTAAGAAAATGAACGTCAATCATATCAAAAATAGTTTTTGAGTCACTGAAATTTTTCTCAATGGTATTGAAATACTTTTTCATCGAATTTGGCCCATAAAACCAAACCTTTTCAGGATTCAGCTTTTGGTTTTCAATATATTTTTCGGTAGAAATTTTATCGTCGTGCTCATAGAAAACACTGATTCCCATTCTTAAATATCTTTCAATATATGGGTTTTCAAAAAGTGTATTTTTCGAAACGATTGTAACCAAATAACCTAAATCATAAAAGCCTTCAATGATTTCTTTCAGCCTGTTTGAGCCAGAATCTTTATCATGCTCTGGAAAAATACCGCTAAAAAAGATTATAGACTTATTTTTATACAATTCTTCAATTCGTTCGTCAGCAGTTTTTGATTTTATGGTTTGAATAGCATCTTTCCACTTGGCAATAAATTTATCTGAATTTGAAAAGCTTTTAATTCCGGTTTTTAGTCCGTAAACTTTTGAAAAAGGAGTAAGGTAAGCTTGCTTGTGTTGTCTAAATTTATAGTCGAAACACAAATCTGCGATAGCAAAAGATGTTGTTCCAAGGGTTTCATTCAGTTGAATTACTTCGCCAAAATCATTTGTTCTTTTAATCACGAAACTAAATTCAGAGAAAAAATCGACACGGCGCACGTGATTTAAATCAGGGTAATAAGCCGGTTTTGGTTGTGATTCATTCAATTTTCCATCAAAAAATAATCCTTGGCTTGCAGTTCCTTTTGAAATAATCTGTGAGCCTACAATTCCTGCATCAGGAAAATTATTAAAGATGGAAATAGCCTCCTCCAAATAATTTTCACTTACGACAAGCTGATTGCTTAAGAAATAAAGATATTCTCCTTTTGCAATATGAATCGCATGATTTATCTTTTCAATGAAATTTCCATTTTTATCTAGCAGGGTAATTGCTCCAAGTTTTGAAAAATCATATTTGTCATTTGAATTTTCAGCAACAACAATCACTTCAAAGTTAATATTTGAAGAAGTCCTTTCTTTTAAAGCATGAAAGAAAAAGTCTGGACGTATTTCTTTATTCCAGCAAATTATAATTGATACAAGAGGTTTTTCAGGAGAATTAAATGAAATTGTCTTTTTATTACCGCTATTTTTTAAAGCTTTTGTCTCTTTTTCAGAAAAATCTTTTTTTAGGGCTTCAATCTTTTTAATTCTTGCAAAATAATTTTTGAATTTGGTCTTAAGTCCCATTATTGTATTTTTCTTATTTTTTGCTTTAGTTTTAATGATCTTGAAATTGGCGCACCGCTAAGTACTAAAAAAAACAAGGACCAATTTTTCGGTTTCAATATACTGCTGAAAAAATATTTTATAGTTAAAAACATCTGAACCGATTTGTATCCAAAATAGCCATAATGTTTTCGAATAATATATAGGAGGGAAATTTTCAATTCCTTTTTAATGGCGGGCGATTTTTCTGTGCTCGCGCCATGAAAATGAATAAATTCTGCCTTCGGGATCAGGTAAGCATCTTTTGAGATTTTCTTCAAGCGCTTACACAAATCTGTTTCTTCATAATAAAGGAAAATGTTCGTGTCAAATCCTCCGATTTCAAAAAAATCTTCTGATCTCACAAACATAAAACTTCCCGGGACAAAATCAACCTTTACAGGATTTATATATCTTTTCTTTCTCTTTGGATATTCTTTTTTATTGAGGCTTTCTAAAAATCCGCGTCCTAAAATTTCTCTTGCGGGCGAGGCAAAATGATCTAGCGAAACCATGAAATTATCATTCTCATCGAAAGCCTGTGCGCCCGCAATGCCAATATAATCGTTGGTTTCGAATTCATGCTTTATAATAGAAAGGCAGTCGTTCTTGAACAAGGTGTCATTATTTATAAAAGCCAAGTATTTTGCAGATGAAAACTGAACACCAAACATGTTCCCCGCGCCAAAACCTGAATTTATACTGTTTCTGTAAAGATGAAGGTTTTGCAAATTGGTTGCGTTGCAAAACTGTTCTAACTTTAAATAATCTTCTTCTTGAGAACAATTATCAACTGCAATTATTTGATAATTAATGTTTTTTGAAGTTTTTTCGACTATTGACTGAATGCAGTTTATACTATGTTGGCTCGAATTATAATTAATTAAAATAATAGCAATGTCAAACATTCTATAAATACTGGTTGATTCCTTTTTCAATATGAGTAAGTTTTTTTTCTACAGTCTCTTTCTCGATATTGTTGTTAATTTCAAGATGACTCTTTGATTGTTCTTTATGGTAAATATGATATGCGATTCCGGCAAACTTTAACCTTTTTCCCTTGATTCCTAAATTGTGCAATCTCTCAATCATTTCTGAGTCATCAATTCCCCATCCAACTAGGCTTTCATTAAAACCATTGATTTTAATGAAATCCTCTTTCCAAAATGACATGTTGCAACCGCGCAATTTTGACGACCTTTTTTCAACTGCTTTTGAAAAATTCATTAAAAAAGGAATTCGTATTGTTCTGCCGCGTTTTTTGATGCCTTTAGAAAGTATATTGAAGTTAAGAATTTTTTCTCGAAAAACTTTAGACAAAATACCTTCTTTTATATTGACTCTCGATCCATATAAATAATGGCCTTTTTTAGCAAAAGTAAGATGGTCTTTTATGAAATTTTTATTCATGATAATGTCGCCGTCAATTTCAATGATATAATCATATTTTGACTTCGCAATTGCCTTATTCATGATTTTTGGCTTCCTGTTTTTAACATCTTCATGCCAAATATGGACTAAAGGAATAGGAAAATCCTTCTGAAATTGTTCTATAAGTTGTCTCGTGTCTTCCCTAGAGCCGTCATCGGCAACGATAACTTCATCAGGATAAACAGTCTGGTTTTTAACACTTAATAGTAGTAATTCCAAGGCTTCCGGCCAGTTGTATGTAGGCGTAACCAAGGAACACGAAGAAAGCTTTTTCATAGCGCATGAATTGATGGGCAAGTTAAGATTATTTTTTATATTTGTAAAAAAATCATAGTTTGGTTTATAATTGTTTTTAATACATAAATTTTGATGGAAATGAGATCGAAATAACATCCCTATTTATAAAAAAGCCATCAATTTAAAATCATCCGATTTAGTCACAAAAACACAAAAAGAAAAGATTTTTTCTCTTCACATAAAATTTGCTATGACATTTGAATATCAAAAAAATCCCCTTATTCCAGCAGAAAAAATTAAAAATCTAATATCCAATTTTAATAATTCGGGTATGCTTTTTGGAAATGGGAAGAGAAATAAAATCAAATTGTTTGAAGTTGACGGAAAAACCATCAACATCAAATCATTCAAAATTCCGAACCTAATTAATAAGATTGCTTACCGATATTTCAGAAAGTCAAAAGCAAGCCGTTCTTTTGAATATGCCAATAAACTGCTTGATTTCGGATTTGGTACGCCACAGCCGATCGCTTTCTCTGAAAACCATGATTTGATCGGATTGAGAGACAGCTATTATGTCAGCGAACATCTGCAGGCCGATTTGACGTATAGAGAATTGGTTGAGATTCCAGATTTTCCTGACCATGACAATATATTGAGACAGTTTACTAGATTCTCATACGATTTGCACCAAAAAGGAGTGGAGTTTAAAGACCATTCGCCAGGAAATACTTTGATTAAAAAGGCTTCTGACGACAAATATGATTTCTTTCTGGTAGACTTAAACCGTATGGAATTTCACGATTCGATGCCTTTTGAACTTCGCATGAAAAATCTCTGCCGTTTGACGCCTCACAAAGAAATGGTGAGAGTCATGAGCAATGAATATGCAAAGGCTTCTGGAGAATCTGAAACGCTTATTTTTGAGACGCTGTGGAAAATGACGGCCGATTTTCAATACCGCTTTCACAGGAAGAAAAGAATCAAAAAGAAATTATTCTTCTGGAAGTAGTATTTCTCAAAAAAAATAGTATTTTTCCATTCTCAATATTTTAAATGAAAGTCTCCATTATTATCACTACTTACAATGCCGAAGAATGGTTGCGAAAAGTCCTCATTGGCTTTAGCGTTCAGTCTGAAGAAGACATTGAAATTGTGATTGCTGACGATGGTTCTACTCCAAAAACCAAAGAAATAGTTGATGCTTTTTCTTCCAAATTTATGCATCCGATTGTGCATGTTTGGCAGGAGGACGATGGTTTTCAAAAGTCTAAAATATTGAACAAAGCCATTTTAAAGGCAAATTCTGATTATCTTCTTTTTACTGATGGCGACTGTATTCCGAGAAAAGATTTCGTGGCTTTGCATTTGAAAGAAAAAGAAGAAGGTTATTTTTTATCTGGAGGCTATTTCAAGCTTCCGATGGCAATTTCCGAACTGATTTCTGAAGAAGATATCCTGTCCCAAAAGTGTTTTGACGTTTCTTGGTTGCGCTCAAACGGACTAAAAATGAACTTTAAAATCACCAAACTGACGCACAATAAGATTTTCGCATCATTCATGAATTGGGTAACGCCGACAAAAAGATCGTGGAACGGACACAATTCTTCGGGTTTCAAAAGTGATATTTTGCAAGTAAACGGTTTTAACCACGACATGAAATATGGCGGTTTAGACAGGGAATTAGGCGAAAGGCTTTTTAATTTAGGATTGCTTTCAAAACAAATCAGATATAGCGCCATCTGCCTGCATTTAGACCACGCACGCGGTTATTCAAGTCCGGAAATCTGGAAAAAGAACAATGCAATCCGAGCTTTCAACAGCAAAAATAAAATCATCGCTATTGAAAACGGAATAAGTTCGCTATAAAACTTCCTTAAAGAAAGCCCCCAATTTTTCTAAAATCAAAGCCAGCGGATATTCATCAAAATATTTGAAAGTATGCTCCTTGATATACTTTTCGTCATGCTGTTCATAGATTTCTGGCTTCAAATCTTTTAAATGTATCGAGACATTTTCTTTCTCATTTTCAAAAATCTGCCAAGTTTCTTTATCCACCGAAGGTGAAAACAATGAAAACGTAGGAACGCTCAAGGCTTTCGCCATATTTACAGCGCCGCCTTCATTTCCGATAAGCATATCGCATTGCGATAGCAAAGCCAAAAACGAACGCAATCCTTCGCTATACAAGTCTAAATGGATGTGTTTTTGAGTTTCAGGAGCACACAAATTGTAAAGTTTATTTGCGTCTTCTTTTTGGGAAGGAATATAATTGAAAATAATATCGGCATCTAGTTTTTCAACCGTATAATCAATGACCTTCGCCATATTTTCAAGCGGATAGGTTTTGTACCACTCGCTTCCTAAAATCCCGAACATGATCAAAGGCCTTTTCTTTTCTTCGATTCCGAATTTGGAAAGCAAAGATTTGGCGCCTTGAATTTCAGTTTGGGTCAAGAATATTTTCGGTTTGTAATCGGTAATTGTTTCTTTTATAAGCGGTTTTAAAAGCAATAATCGGTTGTCAATCGCCAATCCCAAATCAGATTTTGTGCCGTTTTTAAAACGTTTTACGGTATGGTTGTAAAAAATGTTAGAATAGCCTTTATGGTAAGAAATTTTATATTTTGCTCCAGAAAAAGCTGTAATCAAGTTGGTTTCCAGCTTGCTGTAAGCGTCGATAACTGCATCATATTTTCTTTTTCGGATGCTTAAAATGAATTGCATCAATTTCGGATATGACTTTCTGACTTCATTAGAAAGCGTGATGATCTCGTCAATATTTGGATTTTCTAGCAAAACATCAACGCTATTCGGGTAGCACATATAGTCAATCGAAGCTTCAGGATAAAACTTCTTCAAGTTATTGCACAAAATAGTACTCGTTAAAACGTCCCCGATTCTTTTTTGCTGAATGATCAATATTTTCATACCCACTTTTTTTGAACCGCTAAAATACGAAGTATTTGAAGATGCCAACAATACAAATTGAAATAACCTGAAAATAGGCTTAAAATTTATATTTTTGCACTTCCTAAAAATAAATTCAAATGGCAATTAGCGGTTTAGTTATCACCTTTAATGAAGAAAAAAATATTGGCAAGTGCATTGACGCACTTTTCAAGGTTTGCGACGAAGTGATTATTGTCGATTCTTTAAGCAAAGACAGAACCGTTGAAATTGCGCTCGAAAAAGGAGCAAAGGTAATTTCGCAAGCTTTTTTAGGAGACGGCCCGCAACGAACACACGGACTGCCTCATTGCAAAAACGACTGGATTCTAAACCTCGATGCCGATGAATTTCTAGATAATGATGCCGAAGATTTTATTTTAAAAGGAAAATATATTCAAGACGAATATGATGCTTTCAGTTTCAGGGTAAAGAATTTCTTGGGCGACAAGCTGATTGATTTCGCCGGATGGTATCCTGATCACAAGGTTCGTTTCTTTAATAAACAGACGGCGCATCCTTCCGATTCAAAAGTACACCAGAAAATTATTACGCAAAACGAGAAAAAAGTTTCCGTCCATATCCTGCACTATGGCTGGGATTCTTTTGACCAAATCGTAGCCAAGAAAAACCAATATTCAACTTGGCATGCGCAACAGCTTTTTGATCAAGGAAAAAGAGTTACCGCATTCAAGCCATTCGTGAACGGAACAATCGCTTTCGTAAGATGCTATTTCTTCAAAAAAGGTTTTTTAAACGGCATCGACGGACTCACAATTTCCATGATCCAAGGATTTTTCTCGCACATGAAATATGCGAAGCTGATCAAATTGCAGAAAGAAAACAAATAATTACTTCGCCGTCAATTTATTATCAATCACTCTTTTGTTGAAAGATTGGATGTAGGCTTTGATAAAACGCTCCATTTCTTGGGCTGTTTTTTTGTCTTTCTCAAGCAGATTGTCTTTCAATAATTCATCTTTCTTGAAATTGTACAAACTCAACGCTTTATTTCCATCAAAAGCCATGTAAAAATCATTGTTTACATAATGGTAAATATTGTCTAGATAGTAAACTGCAAAATTCTTGTCTGATCGAAATGATTTTCCAAAAGTGACCATTTTCGTTTTGATATTCAGATAATCCACAATACTCGGCATGATGTCGATCTGTTGGAAATTCTTCTCGTCAACGCCTTTCAATTCTGGATTTGAAGGATCAAAGAACAAAATCGGAATATGGAATTTTCCAACATTTGTCTTCGATTTTGCTTCCACAGGTTCTGAAGAAGTGTGATCTGCCGTGATTACGAAAAGCGTGTTTTTATACCAAGAAGACTTTTGCGCCGTCTTGAAAAATTGCTTTAAAGCATAATCAGAATAGCCAATGCTTTCTGCAATTTTGGTTTTCCCTTTAGGAAATTTTCCTTTATATTTTTCTGGAATCGTATAAGGATTGTGCGACGAAATCGTAAATAGCGTAGAGAAAAAAGGCTGTTGCGAAGCGCTCATCTGCTTTGAAAAATACTGCAGGAATTCTTCGTCAAAAATACCCCATTTTCCATCAAAAGCTTCGGGTCCGTCATATTCGTTTTTACCATAATAAGCTTCAAAACCAGCTACTTTGCAATATTGGTCGAAGTTTTGGCTTCCGTTGAAAGCGCCGTGGAAAAAGGCCGTTTTATAGCCGTTGTCTTTTAATATTTTTGGCAAGCCATAAATTTCATTCAAAGAATAGCTTGACGAAATCAGCGAATTGTTCATCAAGCTCGGGATGCTTGACAAAGTTGAAGGAACGGCGTCAATAGAAAGTTTTCCATTGGCAAAGCCGTTTTTGAAATAATGCGATTGCGTAATCAGTGAATCTAGAAAAGGAGTGTAGCCTTGGTGTATGTTTTCATCGCCAAAACTCTCCAGAATCAAAATCACGACATTCTTTTTTGTAGGCAGGCCTTGTGGCTGCGTTTCAACTACGGGATTAAAAATAGCGTCAAGTTCTTCTGGTTTGTAAAAGTTAGGGTTTTTCAAGTCGCCTTTTTTTCCGACTGTTTTTAAAATACAGAACGGAGTATTCAAAATCACTGGTCCGTTTATTGTACCGCAATAATTGATGGCATCCACAATGCGCAAAGGTTTTTTCCTGAAACCGCCACGGGCCATTAAAAGTCCTGCAGCAACGCACAAAACCATAATTCCTGATTGTTTTAATAGTGATTTTGCAGTTGTTTTCTGCGTGTCTTTCTGTAGTTTTATCTTGCCGAGCAATTTCCAAAAAAGAATACTTAAGGCTAAAAATATCAGAGGAATATACCAAAATTCAGAAAGGAACGAAATAGTAAGGCCGCCAATTTCATTTTCCATCCCAGAAGCCGTAATTAAGCTGAAAGTACTTCGCCTTCCGGTGAATTTGAAATATTCAAAATCAACGAAATTTGTAGCTACGAAAATTAAATTGACTGCATAAAAAGCAATTTTCAGCACTTTTTGATACCTGTCATTATACTTTAAATTTCCAGGAAGAAAATGTGCCGCTATAAAAATAAGATTGATATAGCCGATAGCCGCAATATCAAATTGAAGACCACCTAAAAGAGCCTTGAAAGAAAGCGGTTCAAATGCGCCGCGGTTAAAATAAAAGAATAAAATCCTCGAAATTTGAAATAAGGCTAAAACGATAAGAAGTCTTTTGCTTACTATTTTTACCAGTTCTTTATAGGTGCTCTTCATTTAAAATCTAAAGTTTGTCAAAGGAAAGTCTAAGAAGTCTAACAATCTAAGCTGTCTAAACGGCCACGTCATATTCACGCAACGCATTGTTCAAAGAAGTCTTCAAATCTGTAGAAGGTTTTCTTTTTCCAATAATCAGCGCGCACGGAACTTGAAATTCTCCCGCAGCGAATTTTTTAGTATAGCTTCCAGGAATCACAACCGAACGAGCCGGAACAATTCCCTTCATTTCCACCGGAGTGTCGCCAGTCACGTCAATAATTTTTGTAGATGCCGTCAAGCAAACATTTGCACCTAAAACAGCTTCCGTTTCCACGCGAACGCCTTCCACAACGATACATCTTGAACCGATGAAAGCGCCGTCTTCGATGATTACCGGAGCCGCCTGCAATGGTTCTAAAACGCCACCGATTCCGACACCGCCGCTTAAGTGTACATTTTTACCGATCTGCGCACAGCTTCCAACCGTTGCCCAAGTGTCAACCATCGTTCCTTCATCGACATAAGCGCCGATATTTACATAGCTTGGCATTAAAATCACGCCGCTTGAAATATAGGCTCCGTGTCTTGCCACAGCATTCGGGACCACTCTGATTCCTTTTGCCGCGTAATTTCTTTTCAACGGAATTTTATCGTGGTATTCAAAGATTCCGGCTTCCAAAGTTTCCATTTTTTGAATAGGGAAGTACATTACCACTGCTTTTTTTACCCATTCGTTTACTTGCCAGCCGTCAGTAACTGGTTCGGCAACACGAAGTTTCCCGGCATCTAAAAGGTCGATTACCTCACGAATGGCAGTTGTAGTTTTTTCTTCTTGAAGCAAGGCGCGGTTTTCCCAAGCCTGCTCTATGATTGTTTGTAAAGTATTCATTTGTATAAATTTTTGCAAAGATAGTTTTTTTACGGTATGTTGTGATAGTATTAAATTTTTGTAAAGAATTTTCTATGGCTTTTTATTTACAAAATAAGAAAGTCCGACAGATGATGCCGGACTTTCTTTCACTAAATATATAAAGGCTAACGCAAGAAACTTACGTTAGGAATTTCCTTCTTTTATTGCAGCTTTTAATTTTTTCATAAAGGCTCCAAACGCGGGCATGAATTCTTCAAACAATGGATTTTCTCGATTTTTCAGCATCACTTCGCTGAATAATTTCAGTCCGAGGGCAAATTCAGTCGCCTGGCTTTCCTTTTCAAACGGATTATTTTCGCTAATTCTTTCTATGATCGAAAAAACTTCGTCGTGGTTTTCAAATTCAAAATCAATCGTTTCATTCAGGCCTAAATCCTTTGGAGAATGCAGGTGTTCTAGAGTGATTCTATATTTGTTATGTTTCTTTTCCATATCTTATTCTTTAATTTTGTTTGGACGAGCCTTGTTTTGTTCGGGACATTGCTTCTTTCGATTCAGACATTGGATGTTTCGATGGGGACGGACCTTATTTCGATTTGGACAATGCTTCTTTTGGTCAGGACAGACGTTGTTTCGATCTGGACAGACGTTGTTTTGATCGGGACGGACGTTGTTTCGATTGGGACGGACCTTGTTTCGATTGGGACATTGCTTGTTTCGATTTGAAAATCCTTCCTTTGGAAATTATCACTTAGTGCATCGCATCCGCCGGATTGATTTTATTTTTTCCTCGTTTGATAAAGAAAATAATCGGAATGCAGCAGAGGAACATAATTCCCAAATACATAAAAATATCCATATAAGAAAGAACCGTAGCCTGTTTCATAACCGAAATGTCTAAAACTTGGTAGGCTTTGCCCAAGGATTCGCTTGCTGAAAATCCTTTAGACATGAATCCCTGCTGTAATTGGTGGACTCTGTTTTGAACCTCCAATTTATCCATGCTTAAGTTGGAAACCAGATTCACTCGGTGTTCTTGGCTGAAACGGGTAATGAACGTTGTGATGATGGCGATTCCGAAAGAACCTCCTAACTGGCGCATCATTCCGGTAAAGGCAGCGCCTTCTCCGATGTTTTTTCCTTTCAAAGTTGATAAGGCTAGGGTGGTAATAGGCACGAATAACAATCCCAAACCAACTCCTCTTAAAATCAGCGGCCAAAACATATGCTCTGTTCCGGTATCTGGCGTAATGACGTTGTGCATCCAGAAAGTGAATATGAAGAAGACGAAAAATCCTAATCCGACCAAATAGCCTTGCGGTACGCCTTTTTGCAACAGGTTTCCGATAATCGGCATCATGAAAGCGGTTGTAATCGAACCCGGAATCAGTAACAATCCGGCGTCTAAAGCCGTCCAGCCTAAAACAGACTGCGTGTAAATCGGCAGGATTAAGGTGGAACCGTATAAACCGAAACCTAGTATGAAACACATTACGGTTCCGATTCGAAGGTTTCCGTCTTTAAGAACGCTTAGATTTACGATCGGATGTTTATACGTCAATTCCCTCCAAATAAATAATACCAATCCGAAAAGGCTGACGATTGATAATGTTACGATCAATCCGTCATCAAACCAGTCGTCTTGCTGGCCGTGTTCTAAAACGAACTGCAGCGAACCGATAAATGCGGCGAGCAGGATAATTCCCCACCAGTCGACTTGGCTGGCTTTGAGTTTTTCTCCATACTTCGGACTTTTTACATAGGTAATTGTCAAAAACGTCGCGATGATTCCTAAAGGGATGTTGATGTAAAAGATGTAAGGCCAAGAATAATTTTCAACCAGATAACCTCCTAAAGGGGGGCCTAAAGTTGGTCCGACAATTACTCCCAAACCGTAAATTGCCTGTGCCATGCCGCGTTTTGCAATCGGGTAGCTTTCGGTAATGATGGTTTGTGCAGTTACTAATAATGCGCCACCGCCAAGTCCTTGGACAAAACGGAACGCGACAAGTTCCCAAATATTTGAGGCGTTTCCGCATAAGAAAGAGGAAACGGTAAATATGACGATGGACACGGCGAAATAATTTTTTCTGCCGAATTGTTGTGACAGCCAGCTCGTCATCGGAATCACGATTACGTTGGCAATGGCGTAAGCGGTGATTACCCAGGCGACATCGGTTAATGTGGCGCCGAGGCTTCCTCGCATGTCAGTCAAAGCGACGTTCACGATGGTGGTATCGACGATTTCCAGCAGCGCACAAAGCACCGCGGTGATCGTGATAATCACCCTTCTGAAGCCGTATTCGACTAAACTGTCTTCTCCTGAAGTTGCTTCCATTTGTTTTTATTTTAGCCAAAAGCCATCAGGCAAGAGGCAAAAGTTTATATTGATTGTGGGTAATAGAAATTAGTGAATAGGCAAGAGGCAAAAGTTGTTCGGACTAATGAAAAGCAGTACCCGCAAAGAAACTAGCTTTTGCCTCTTGGCTATTTACTCTTGCCTAAATTATTTCAAATGTACATCGATGTCGACGTTCATTCCTGGGCGAAGGTTTTCTACTTTCTTTGGGTCATTTTCTTTATCCAGGCTTATTTTTACAGGAAGCCTTTGGATGGTTTTCACGAAGTTTCCTGTGGCATTGTCTGGGGGAAGCAATGAGAATCTTGCTCCTGTTGCTGGAGAAAATGACGTGATTGTGCCTTTGAATTCATAGTCAGGGTAGGCATCCACGTGGATTCCTACTTTTTGACCAATAACCATTTTGCTTAACTGTGTTTCTTTGAAGTTTGCAATAACCCAAGCTTCGCTGTTGTTGATGATGTAGAACAAAGATTGTCCCGGCGCCACCAATTGTCCTGGCTGGATGTTGATTTTTGAAACTTGGCCGTCGATTGAAGCGGTTACAACCGTATAGCTCAAATTCAATTTCGCAGCGTCTAAAACGGCTTGCGCTCTTTTAATATTTGCAGCGGCAACTTCAGTCTGTTTGCTTGAAACATTGGAACGAGAAGCGGCGATGCCTTTTTGGTAGTTGCTTGCTTTCTGTTGCTGCTGCAAGATTTTCACTTCGTTGTCGGCTTCTAGTTTTGCAGCTTCGGCTTGTTCGAATTGCTGTTTTGTAATCGATTTGTTTTTGTATAAATTTTGGTAACGCACATAATCATTATTCGCTCTGTTGGCTCTGATTTTTGCGCTTTCGATATTTCCTCCCGCAGAAGAGAAATTTGCTTCAGAAACGGAGATGTTTGCCTGTGCGCCGCTGATATCCGCTTTTGAAACTTCCAGGCTTCCTTGTGCAGAAACCAACGCAGCGTTTGCTTCTTCCACGCGAACTTGGTAATCTTTGTCATCGATTGTGAAAAGCGTATCGCCTTTTTTCACGAAGTCATTGTCTTTTACAAAAACTTTGGTCACATAGCCGGTCACTCTTGGAATGATCGGATTCATATTTTTTTCTACCTGCGCGTCATCGGTAGTTTCGTGCGCCAAAGAGTGCACATATTTGTAAACTCCATAAATTATCCCAATGATTACAAGGGCTCCAAGTATGTACTTGAATTTATTGTTTGTTGCTTTCTTTTCTGTATTTTCCATTGTGAAAGAAATTAGTTTTTAGGTGTAAGATTGAATGAGTCTGTTAATTTTCCGGATGCGTTCAGCAATTCATAATAGCTTTGCGCGATGTCAGCTTTTGAGAAAGCTTCGTTTAATTTGGCCTGCAAGTCTTGAACATCGGCTTCTAGCAAATCATTTGTGTCTGAAAGGCCGTTGTCATATTTGTCTTTTACGATTCTGTAATTTTCATCCGCTTGAACAACTGCTTCTTGGTATACTTTGAATTGTTTTAAAGACAAAGCGTAATTTTCTTGCGCTTCTTGCACTTCCACTTTAATTTGATCAGTTAAAATGTCAGCAGATTGTTTTGTTTCTGAAGCAATGCTTCTTGCTAATTTTACATCCTTGCCATTTTTGAAGATGGAAGAAAGGTCATACGAAACGCCAACTCCAAAATTCATGGCATTTTTTACCTCAAGCGCATTTTTCAAATTCAAGGCTGCATACCCTCCTAATAAATTCACAGACGGATAATAATTTCCTTCGGCTTTCTTTACATCCAGCTCAGAAGCTTTTTGAAGCCATTTTAAAGACTCTAAATCGCTTCTGCCTGAAAGAGCATCGCTTTCGGTAACTGAAGCTCTCTGAGCCAAAGAATTTGCGAAAACAGATTCTTCTGGAATGATTTGAGTGCCTTCGTTCAATTTCAAAAGATTTACCAATTGATAGTTGATCGTTGAAACTTTCTTTTTAGCATCTTCCAGCGAAAGCTCGATGTTTGAAGATTGCAATTGCGATTTCAATAAGTCGTTTCTTGCAATCAATCCGTTTTCTTCCATCGCCGTAAAATCTTTTACGCGCTGTTGTGCCGATTTCAAGTTTTCTTGAATCAAGGAAACCGACTGTTGCGCTTTGTAAAGATTTACATAAAGAATCACCGCATTCATCGCCAACTGCTCTTTTGTGTTTTTCGCATTAAAAACTTCGGCTTGGTATCTGTTTTCAGACGACTTGATGCTGTTGGTAATTTTGAATCCAGAAAAAACCGGAACTGAAAGACTCGCTTGTCCTAAAACCAATTGGTCTACTTTTGGTGAAGCCGCGGCAGGTTCTCCATCGGCAGGTTCTGAGCTTCCTAATTTCGAAGTTACTTCGGCACCGGTCAAACGCTGAAATTGTCCGGAAAGTTTTAGGCTGGGGTAGCGCGAGTTTTTGATGGTCTGCGTTTCATACTTTGAAGTCGCAATTTTAGTATCGGCCAAAGTGGCTTGATTACTTTGTGTTGTGGCCAGCGAAATGGCCTCGGTCAATGTCAGTGGCTTTTTTTCTTGAGCGCGACTTTCGGCGAAACCCAAAATCAAAAATAGGCCTAACAATAGGGAATTAGTTTTCATAAACTAAAAGGGCTTTAATTGTTTTCTTAATGTGGTTTGTCAAATCTGTTTTTATGTAATTGTCAAAATCTTCTTCGTTCTTGAAATCAAAAATTTCTTCGTAGTAAGTTCGGTTCATCTGAAAGTGGAAAAAAGTGCCCATGATCGTCGGAGGCAAAAGCTGCACATTGATGTCTTTTGCAAAAACACCTTGCTCTTGACCTTCGTTGATAATTTTTTTTAGAGACCTCAAATTGTCTTTTTTCATATCGGTAAAAACTTTGAAATCCATCACTCGCTTTTTTGAAGAAAATTCAAAATGCAAAATTTGGTACATGCACTTATTTTTATTCAGTCGGCTTATGTAAAGTTCGATCAGCTTGTCAATTTTTTGCATCGGAGGCAAATCTTCGGTGAAAAGATTTTCGAGTTGCATTTTCAAATCAGAAGTGCGAAAGAGAATAAGCGACTCTAGTAATTTTTCTTTGGAACCAAAATAGTAGGAGACCATCGCAATATTGATATTTGCCTTTTTTGCAATCTCTCTTATGGAAGTTCCATCGAATCCTTTCTCTGCAAACAGCTCTTCAGCGACCTGAAGAATCTGTGTTTGCTTTTCATTAAATTCGGTCATTGTGTTTCCTTGTTTTTAAAATCGAGTACAAAGTTAAACACTTGTTTAAATTAAACGATTGTTTAGTTTTTGTTTAACAATATATTAACAGAAAACGTTATCGAAAATTACCATAGAATAAATCTATATCAATTATTTATAATTTTATCAATCAGTTGTTTACATTTAATTATATAAACTATAAATTTAATTTATATTTTTTAAAGACTTGAAGCTGTTGAAAAATATTATGAAGCAATATAAGAGTAAATATAGTTCGAAAACTGCTAATAAATTAAAATTTTCTGCCCTGTTTTTTGGTGTGAATTCTAATGAAAATTTCTTCCTAGCGTTAATAGTTTCAAAAAAAATGACTCGTTTTTGGCATCCTATTCTTTTTTCTTTTAAATTTGAAATACTTAAAAAATGATAATGTTAGGTCTAAAACAAAATTGTATGCTATGTATGTGCTGTCCGCTTTCTGGGGATGCTTTTGCTATGGTATGATTTGGTTAAAACCTTGAAATATAATAGATAAGCTCCTCCAATTCGAGGGGCTTTTTTTTATATTTATAATTTAATAAAGAAATGAAACATCCAATTTATACCGCCAATTATCAAAAATGGCAATCACTTCCAGACAAAGCGAAAGCAGAACAATGGATTGAAGAAGCCTTTCAATGGCTGTTTTGCATCGGACAAGAATATGCAGATTATGACTATTTTATAGCGAAAGAAAAATTGCTTTGGGATCGGTTTTCAGAATTGCTTTTACATTCTGATTTAGATAAAAATAAAAATACTCAAATTATTGATAATCTTAAGTCTAATGTAGTTTTACTTCATGATAAGCTTGAAGATGATTTGAAAGCCATTTTTGAGTTCGATCCGGCTGCAAAATCTAGAAATGAGGTCTTGATTTCCTATCCTGGATTCTTTGCAATTGCAATTTATCGGCTTGCAAATTTTCTTTGGAAAAGTGAAGTTCCGGTTTTGCCGAGGCTTTTTAGCGAGTATGTTCATGGTAAAACAGGTATTGATATTCATCCTGGAGCAACGATCGGAGAGCGATTTTTTATCGATCACGGGACTGGAATTGTGGTTGGAGAAACGGCAATTATCGGTGATGATGTGAAAATTTATCAAGGCGTAACGCTCGGCGCATTGATTGTAAGGAAAGAAGAAGCGTCTGTAAAAAGACATCCGACAATCGGAAATCAGGTCACGATTTATGCCAATGCGACCATTTTGGGAGGCCAAACTTTGATTGGAAACGGGTCAATTATTGGCGGAAATGTCTGGATTACGAACTCAATTCCGGAGAATTCTTTGGTTTATCACAAGAGTGAAGTGACGATAAAAAGTAAAAATCCGTTTCCTGAACCTTTGAATTTTGTAATTTAATCAAGTCAAATATATATGAAAGCAAATACAATTTTAGACACAATCGGGAAGACACCGGTGGTCAAAATCAATAAACTTTTTGGAAAAAATCACCATGTTTTTATCAAGCTAGAGAGAAATAATCCGGGAAATAGCATCAAGGATCGTATCGCTTTGGCGATGATTGAAGATGCGGAAAGTAAAGGATTGCTTACAAAAGAAAGCGTGATAATTGAACCGACTTCGGGGAATACAGGTATTGGTTTGGCACTTGTTGCGGCGGTAAAAGGATACAAATTAATCCTCGTTATGCCCGAATCTATGAGCGTGGAAAGACGCAAATTGATGTCCATTTATGGTGCTGAATTTGAATTGACGCCACGCGAAAAAGGCATGAAAGGAGCGATTGAAAAGGCTGCTGAACTGGCGGCATCGACTCCGAATTCATGGTCGCCGAGACAGTTTGACAACCCTGTAAATGTCGAAATCCACAAGAAAACTACCGCTCAAGAAATCATTGAAGACTTCCCAGAGGGACTTGATTATATCATTACCGGTGTCGGAACTGGCGGTCATATTACTGGAATTTCGTCGGTTTTAAAGGAGAAATTTCCGAATTTGAAAGTCTTTGCGGTGGAACCAGAATTGTCTCCAGTCTTAAGCGGCGGAAGTCCGGCGCCACACCCGATTCAGGGGATTGGAGCAGGTTTTGTGCCTTCAATTTACGATAGTAATTTGATTGACGGCGTGATTCAAGTAAGCAAGGATGACGCGTTTGAATTCGCTAGAAATCTGGCCAAAGAAGAAGGAATTTTAGCAGGAATTTCAACTGGTGGATCGTTAGCTGCAGTCAATAAAAAGCTTTCAGAACTGCCAGAAGGAGCGACGGTTTTGACTTTTAATTATGATACAGGAGAACGTTATTTGTCGATTGAAGGTTTGTTTTAAGGCTATTTTGATAACGATTATCGACAAAGATATTCGACAATCTAGGTGCGAAAGGGATTGAAACGGAAAGCCTCGCAGGCAGAAAACTATTTTTTCTTGGCTTGAAAAAGCGACCAGCGGAAGCTTTTTTCAGGCCGTAGAAAAAAAGTTTTTTGACAAGAGCTTGGAGAGAAAAGCCCGACCCGAAGGGTTTCGCCCAAATAAAAAAATAGAAATTAGTAGAAATGAAAAACCCTGCCAATTGCTTGAGCAGGGTTTTTCGCGTACAGATTTTTGGAAAATTAGAATTTCAAATCTACAGCCAATTCGAATTCGTCGTTGATTGCTTTGTCACCAAGACCTTCGAAAACGCTACCTGAACCGTATTTGATGTCATATTTAGTTCTGTCAACTTTTAAAGCAGCAGTTGCAGTGTTTTTTCCAACAGTAATGTTGAATTTCACTGGGTTTGTGATTCCTTTGATAGTCAAATCAGCAGTCACAGCATATACGCCAGCAGATTTTTTTCCGATAGTTTTGAAAACCAATTTCGCTGTTGGGAATTTGTCAGTTCCGAAGAAATCGTCAGCTTTTAAGTGGCCTTCTAGTTTCTCTTTTCCTTCACCAGCTTTCAAGTCAGTAACAGTGATTGAAGTCATGTCAACAATGAAAGTACCGTTTACCAAAACGTCTTTTTTGAAAGATAAAGATCCTTGAGATAAGTTGATCGTACCTTCGTGTTGTCCTGTTACTTTTTTACCAACCCAGCTGATTTTGCTTTTTGATACGTCTACTTTTTTCTCTTGTGCTGTTGCCGAGAATGATCCTGCTACTACTAATAAAGCGATTGCGATTGTTTTGAAATTTTTCATGTTTTTGATTTTAATTAATTAAGGTTATTGCTATTATAAATTGATAAATAATTCTTCGTTTGATTTTCTTACTTTTTTATAGTGCTGAGTTGCATCTTCTTCATGGCGGTAACCAATTGCTGCGATTACGGCTGTGCTTAATCCGAGTTTGTCTAAACCAAGGATTTCGTCAAATTGCTCTGGGCTGAAACCTTCCATTGGCGTTGCGTCAATTTTTAAGAAAGATGCAGTGTTTATTAATGTAGACAAAGCTAAGTAAGCTTGTTTTTTTGCCCAATTATCTCTTCCGTCTTCGTCTAAACCACTTACAAAACCTTTGATCATACCGCTAAAACCGTCAAGACTTTCTACCGGAATTCCTCTTGTTTCGCTGATGTTTTGGATGTATTTTTCGATTTGCTTCTCGCCAATATTTTTCTCGATTGCAAAAACAAATAGCTGTGAAGCCTCAGTAATTGCTGATTGTCCGTAAGCTGCAGGCTGTAATTTTGCACGCAATTCAGGATTTTCGATAATTAAGATTTTATAAGGTTGCAATCCCATTGAAGAAACGCTCAGTTTCGTAGCTTCTTTCAATGTTTTCAAATCTTCGGCAGATACTTTTTTTGATGCGTCATATTTTTTAGTCGCATAGCGCCAGTTCAGGCTATTTAATAATTCAGTCATTATATTTAAAATTAAATTGTTCGAAATTTTTCTAATAATATATTTAATTGTTCAAGTTCTTCTGGATCTAGATTTTGAGCGAAAAGTGATTCGTGCCTGTCTACTTTCGGGTTCAATTCAGTCAGTAAATCTAAGCCTTTCTGTGTAATTGCAATCTCCATTTTTCGTCTATTTCCTGGACAAATTTCACGAGTTACCAATTCTTTGAGCAACAGTTTGTCTACTAATCGGGTAGTGTTGCTGGTTTTAGCAATCATTCTTTCTTGGATAACGCACATGTTTGTCGATTTGCCGTTTTGACCTTTTAAAATTCGCAAGACGTTAAATTGCTCTGGCGACAAGTCATATCCTTTTAAGACTTCGTTGAATTTTTCAGAAATTACATTTTGTGTGTACAAAATGTTCAGCATCGTTTTTTTTGCGATTGCCATAGGAGAGGTCGTCTGTATGATGTCTTCTATTTTCATTGTTGTATTTACAAAGTTTGTATGTACAAATGTAGTACAATTTTTAATTGTATATACAAATGTATATTAAAATTTTGTTAATACGTAATATACGCCTCTTTAAAGCTTAATTTTATTGGCTTTAAAAGAATAAATATTTTTATAAATGAAGAAAATTATATCCTTTTTGATCTTGATTTTGATTGTTTCTTGCAAATCTGAAGATAAAAAAGAAGCCGAAATAGCTTCAAAACCTTTGCAAACGTATAAAAAAGATCAAATTTCTGTAAAATCGTATGACTTTTCAGGCTTGGAAAGTTTGCTGAAAAAACAGAATGATACGACTTATGTTGTCAATTTTTGGGCAACTTGGTGTGTTCCCTGTGTGGAAGAATTGCCTAATTTTGAGAAGCTAAATGCAACTTATAAAGACAAAAAAGTAAAAGTAATTCTGGTAAGCATTGATTTTCCAAAAATGGTGGAAAGCAAACTTTTGCCATTTATAAAGGAGCATGATCTAAAATCTGAAGTAGTTCATTTAAACGATCCGGATGCGAATTCTTGGATCAATAAAGTAGATTCTACTTGGAGCGGCGCGATTCCGGCAACTGTCATTTATAAAAAAGACAAGCGCAGTTTTTATGAAAAAAGCTTTACTTTCGAAGAATTAGAAAAAGAAGTGAAGAAGTTTTAATAGGGCACTAAGTTTCTAATTTTCTAAGGTTTAAAGATGCAGAGCCTAATAATATTTAACAATCTAAGAAGTCTAATAATCTAAATATCTAATATGAAAACAACAATTAAAATTTTTGCATTTGTTTTGCTGGCTGGTTTGGCAAGCGCTTTTACGTATAAAACTACTGTTGCCGCTGGCTATAAAGTTGGTGATATTGCAACAGATTTTAGCCTGAAAAATATTGACAACAAGAAAGTTTCTCTGAAAGATTTCAAAGATGCCAAAGGTTATATCGTAATTTTTACCTGCAATCATTGTCCGTATGCGCAGGCTTATGAAGACAGAATCGTGGCTTTGGATAAAAAATACAAGAAATTGGGCTATCCGGTTATTGCGATAAACCCTAATAATCCTGAAAAACAGAAAGACGACAGCTTTGAATTGATGAAAGTCAAAGCGAAAGAAAAAGGATTTACTTTTCCTTATTTATTTGACGAAGGACAAAAAATCTATCCGCAATATGGCGCTACAAAAACACCTCACGTTTATGTTTTGCAAAAAACGGCAAAAGGAAATGTGGTAAAATATATTGGAGCAATCGACGATAATTACGGAGATGAAAAAGCAGTAAAGACGAAATATGTTGCAAATGCAGTCGATGCTTTATTGAAAAACAAAGAAGTTTCGGTTAAAGAAACAAAAGCTATTGGATGTTCCATTAAAGCATAATACTTTTACAGAAAAAAGATGAATTTATCACAAGAACAATGGTGGGCGCAAGCTCAAGAAGACGAAAATGCTGTAATTCTGGATGTTAGAACAGAAGATGAAGTAAACAGAGGACAGATTCCTGGAGCCAAAAATATTGATATATATAAAGGACAAGGATTTGTTTATGAAGTCGAAGAATTAGATAAAACCAAAAATTATTATGTGTATTGCCAAGCCGGAATGCGAAGCGCAAAAGCGTGCGGGATCATGAACCAGTTGGGAATTGAAAACACTTATAATCTTTTGGGCGGCATCGGAGAATGGACCGGGCCGATCGAACAATAATAAAAAAAGGAGCAGAAGCTCCTTTTTTTATACTTTTACATTTCAAAATTATCTTTATGAAAACTAAAATATTCTCACTTTTATTAGTCTTAATTGCGTTTGCTTCGTGCCAATCTCAAGAGAAGAAAAGCGTTCAGCTTGTTCCTGCAAAAGAATTTTCTCAGAAAGTTGCTTCAGAAAAAGGGCAAGTCATAGACGTAAGAACGCCAAAAGAATTTGAACAAGGACATTTGAAAAATGCGCAAAACATACATTTATATGATCAAGATTTTGCACAGCGAATTGATAAATTGGACAAAAAACAGCCCGTTTATGTGTATTGCAAAGCTGGCGGAAGAAGTGCTGAAGCTGTTGAAATTATGCAAAATCACGGTTTTGAAAATATAATCGAACTGCAAGGCGGTACTGATTCTTGGTCAGAAACAGGACTTCCTTTAGAAAAATAATTATTTTGGAAGGTAAATCGTAAAAGTGGCTCCTTTATCAGGGTCGCCTTTTGCTTTTATAAATCCGTTGTGGTTTTCTACTACTTTTTTGCAGATTGCTAATCCCAGGCCGGTTCCCGTGTAAGAAGATTGTGTTTCAAGGCGTTTAAAAAGAATGAAAATCTTCTCTGAAAATTCTTGCTTGAAGCCTATTCCGTTATCGGAAATTATGATTTTATGGTATTTTTTATCGGTTATTTCTATGCCGTTGAACGTTTCGCCATGCTTTATTTTTCCAGTATAAATTTTTATTATCGGCGGTACATTATCTTTGCTGTATTTCAGTGAATTGGTAATCAAGTTCACAAAAAGCTGGTGAATTTGAAACGGAATCGCACTGATTTTTGGCAGTTTCTTTATCGTGATCTCTGCCTTTTTTTCTTCTATATTTATTGCAAGTTCTTGAATGACGTCATCAAGCATTTCGCTCAATTCTACTGGGCTAAATATTTTGTTCTCTTTTATCGTTCGAGAATAAGCAACCAAATCCATCATCAGATTCTGCATTCTGTTGGCAGAAATCTTTATTTTTGAAAAATAATCTTTGCCTCTTTCGGTAATATTGTCAATTTCACCGCCTTCGAGCCTTGAAATAAACATTTGAATTTTGCGTAATGGTTCTTGAAGATCGTGGCTGACTATTTGATTGAAAGATTCGAGCTCAGCATTGATTGCTATTAGATTTTTATTCTTTTCTTCTAATATGAATTTGCTTTTTTGTTGCTCTGTAATATCATAAGTCACCCCAATTTTTACTAATTCTCCTTTAGTATTTTCAGTAAAATCTCCTACGGAATTAATATATCGTACTTCTCCGTCGGGCCTTATAATTCGGTAAGTTAGCGAAGTTGCCGTAAGATTTTCTAGCGAATTTTTATGTTCTTTTAAGCAGTAAGCAACATCTTCTGGATGAATATATTGAATGAAATTTTCAAGATTTTGCTCAAAAGAATTAGGTTTCAGTCCTAAAATTCTATAAAAATTATCGGAATAGAAATATTTTCCGGTTACCATGTTTATCTTCCAATGGCTGATTCCTGCGACTTTTTCGGCATTGTCAGATATTTGTTTTGCGAATCGCAAGTCACTATTTAAGCCTTGCAATTTTTTGTAGTCATAATTTACCTTGCTCAGGGAGAAAAGCAAGACTACGAGTGTAATTATGGTAAGCGAAAATGCCGTAATTGTCGATGTTTCAATGTCATAACGGTGATTGATGTTATGAATTTTAAGATTGGCAATTTCTTTTTCTTTCAGCGTAAAAATTTTTTCCCTGATTTTTTTGGTAATTTGTGACCCTTGTGAAAGTTTCTGCTTTAATATTTCAGTATTCAAAGGATTCTGTTCAGAGATTTTATACGTTTCTTCAAAAAGCTTTAATCTTTTGGCAACCAAGCTATCCAAGGTTTTTATATGCCCAGATTCAGATTTACTTGGAACCAAACTTTTAATCACTGCAAGCGAATTATGAATGCTGTTTTCTGCCAAGCTATCTTGTTCGAAATAAGTCGAATCTTTTGTGATAATATAATTTCTGAGGCTGTTTTCCTTTAAAGTTATGGAAGAAATCAGCTGTTCGAGTTCAAATTGCTTTTTGTTTGTCTCAGAAATTGAACTTACAGAAGTGTTCAGGCTGTTCATTTGAATGTGAAAAACGACTGCTACACTTACGACTAAAATAAAAGAAACCCCTAACGCTGTTCGGTAAACAAGAGTAGGGGTTAAAATATTTTTTAAATTCATAAGCCTCCAAAATAAAGGAAATTCATTAAATGCTGAAAAAGAAAGTATCTTTATTTAATCCAGACGTATGGAATTGCCAGTTTAAGTTTACCACTTCCTGAAGCACTTTTTTCAGCTTTGAGAAGTCGTTTGGTTTTTTGATATAAATGTTGGCGCCATCAATAAATGTGTCTTCGATATCTTTTTCAGATGAAGAAGTTGAATATATTGCAATCGAAATGTCTTTAAACTTTGAATTTGATCTTATTTCTTTTAAACATTCATTTCCAGTCTTGCACGGCATGTTTAAGTCTAGAAAGAGAATGTGAGGCAAAACGGTTTCAGGCGCATTTAGGTAATCCATGAGATCTTTACCGTCTTTGAAGACTGTAAGATTGTTTTTAATTTTAAGTTCCTTCATCGCATCATTAAAGAAATTGCGGTCATCTTCATCGTCATCAGCAAGCATTATATTCAACGGTGACTGATCTTTACTCATAGATTTATCTAGTTTAGTTTAATTCACAGTTCAAATATAATTTTTTTATTCTATTTCTCACTTGCAATACCTCGCCTTTTATCAACAATCCTTTTAAACATCGACGGCGTCAGGCCTGTGGTCTTTTTAAATTGTCCCGAAAGATGGGCTACGCTGCTGTAATTCAATTTATAAGAAACTTCGGTTAACGTTAAGCCGTCTTCAATAATAAGTTTTTTTGCCCTCTCGATTTTCTGCATTATTATATAATTTTCTATCGAAGTAAAGGTGTTTTCTGAAAAAATATTGGAAATATAGCCATAGCTTAAATTTAATTTATCAGCCAAATAACTAGATATTGTTGATGTCGGAAGCTTGTCTTTTTCATACACCATTTCAACAATCGTATCTTTAATTCTTTGGATAAGCTGGCTTTTTTGATTGTCTAAAAGCTCAATCCCATATCTGGCAAGTCCTGCTTGCAGATTGTCATAGGTTTCTTGAGAAATGTTTTCCTTAAATTCAATCTCCCCTAAGTCAAGGAGCTGGTATTTTATGTCAAGCTTTTCAAGCTGTTCCTGCAAAATTACGCGACAGGCATGGTTTATGTCATATTTAATGTAAAGTCTCATATTTTTTGTTGTTTGGGGGAATAAATTTATTTAAAAATTGCTTTTTAAGCAACCTTCTTTTTTAATTTTAAGCTATTTTTTGTCGTACAGAATTATAAATCTGGATTTTGATAAATTGAAATACATGGAATGCTTTAAAGCATCCCATATATTTTTGCATTGTTAATGCGACTAGTGAAATTCATAGCAATTTCTCCCACTAATTACTTTTGGATAGAAGATTTAAAAATAAATTTCCTATTAATTTTAAGGGATAAATTTCTTTTAAAAAGCGATACAAATGTTTATAGATTTATAGTAAATGTTTATATAATTCCCACTTATTTTTTCTTGGATGTAAGTTTCATAAATAGGATGATCGCATGCAAGCATCCAGCAATGCCATTCGCCAAAATGACAGGAATATCTTCTCTCAAGAATCCATAAACTACCCAAATCATGCTGCCGCAAAAAAGCATGAGAAAGCTAGAAGTTGAAAGGCTTTTTGTCGATTTTGTCGTAATGACTTTGTATGTCTGCGGAAAATTTGCTCCAGTTGTGAATACCGCGGCGCAGAGTCCTAATATCTGAATATAGTCCATAATATATAAAGGTACAATTTTAAATTTGTAAATGTTTATCGTGTAACTAATTGTTGAAGTGCTGTAAAAAATGTTTTCAAATGAAATTATAAATTTATAGTGCTGAAATTTGATGATTTCGGGCGTATAAAATTATGAATACAAAAAAATAAATTATGAAAGTAGTATCTCTTATGCTATCCATAGCAGTATTTTGTGTTTCAGTTTATTTTTTCGTTATTGATTTCAGGCTTTCTGCTGAATCTAACTATTTGATTTATATGTCGATGCTGGTTATTTTAATGTCAATTTGTGTAGTCGGCATGCTGATAAACATTCCTTTAATCAAGCAAGAAAGACGAAGAATGAATTATCTTTTGTATTCTAGCTATGCCCAAAGAAATTTCTTGAAAAAGAAAAAAACATTTCGGTCAAATTAGGCGCGATCAACTAGATTTGGCATAGCTAAATTATTAAGCGTTTTATCCGCCCACAATTTCACCGCCATTTACATGGATGATTTGTCCGGTAATATAACTGGCGTCTTCGCTGGCGAGAAATACATACGCTGGTCCGACTTCACTTGGCTGTCCGGCTCTTTTCATAGGAGTATCCTGTCCAAATTTCATAAGGTCTTCACCTTGAAATGTCGACGGAATCAAAGGTGTCCAGATTGGGCCTGGCGCCACGCCGTTTACCCGAATTTCTTTTTCAGCAAGCATATTTGAAAGCGACCGAGTAAAAGAAACGATTGCGCCTTTCGTGCTTGAATAATCCAGAAGATGGTTGCTCCCGCGATACGCAGTAACTGAAGTGGTGTTAATGATAGAATCTCCTTTTTTTAAATATTTCAGCGCTTCTTGGGTAGCATAAAAAAAAGGAAAAATATTAGTTTCAAAGGTCATCCTTACTTGCTTTCCATCTACTTCTTGAGGTTTTTTCTTCGGAAATTGCATCGCAGCATTATTGACCAATATATTCAAGTCTCCAAAATGCTTGACTGTCATGTCGACCATTTTTTTGCAGAAAACTTCCTTTTTCACATCGCCTTTTATGAGCAGGCATTCCATGCCCTTGCCTTGAATTAATTTCTGGGTAGTTTCAGCATCTTTTTTCTCTTCTAAATAAACGATGGCAACATGGGCGCCTTCTGCTGCAAAATGTATGGCGACGCTTCGGCCAATTCCGCTGTCACCACCTGTAATCAGGGCGATTTTTCCTTGAAGTTTGCCACTTCCCTTGTAGTTCTTTTTGATAAATTCTGGTTCGGGACTCATTTTATATTCCTTGCCAGGCTGTGATTGCTTTTGTTCTGGAAAATCCTGTTTTTTCATGGCAGAAATATTTTTAGTCTTGAATAATCATGTCGTTTTGCAATTCTTCTTCAACTTTTGCAGGTTCTTGGCTGGTTTTTGTAATAAAACTTGTCCCGATTATGGCAATTCCCAAAACAACATGTGGAATCATCGAATGCTCCTTAAGATTGAATAAAATAGGAGAGGTGGCTAAAAAAGCGCCTAGCAAAAAATCGATTGCCAGATGTATTTTGAATGAAAAAATCTTGACTAAGAAAAATTCAAAATCGGTCAATAGAGAGGTTAACAACAGCAAAAGTCCAGTGATCATGAGCAGTCGGCAATGGATGGAATCTTCCTCTAAATCGAAAATAAAAGGGGAAATAGAAAGCATAAAAACCAATATATAATCGATTATGCCGTGTGTTTTAGAGTTAATGAGTTTCATAAAAAATAGGTTTGCTTAAATCGAGAGCTTATACAAAAAAATCCCTGCTTTTAAATAGATGAAAGCAGGGATTTCAGAAAAAACGAATCCCTAAAAATATATAATTCACTGGTGTTTAGTTATATAGATTTCAGAATATTTAAAAATCATCATCAATAGGATAGCCTTCAATCAGGTTATCATTAATCTCTACAGGAAATAAATGGTATGTCTTAAAAAAAGATTCCATCCATGAAGGAATTGGGTTTGGAATAGCCCCGATTCCTGAATGATCTCCTGTTTCTCCAATATTGAAATTCTCCTTACTGTGATTGTTTTTTTTCATTTCTTTTAAAATTTAGATTATTATCTAATTAAGGTGCCGGAGCCGTTGCAGTAACTGAATCAGCCGGCATCGTTGCAGTGTCAGCAGGCATAGTTTCTACGGGTTCAGTAGTTTCAACAGCATCCATATCTGTCTCTGTAGTAGTCGTTTCCTTGTCTTTGCAAGAATAAATCGAAACGCTCATCATAACAACTGTCGCCGTTAAAAATGCTTTCCTGAAGAAATTCAAATTTTTCATACTTGTGTTTTTTAATGGTTTCTATCAAATCAAAGTTCTTGTTTTAGAAGCTGTTATCCATTATAGAATTTTTGCAAAAAGTTATATGATATCAAAAAAATATTAAACAGGACCTATTAGTTTTAGTTAAAAATCTTAAAATTGTATAACATCATCTTTATTTTCAGGAATTAAATTTGCCTATCTTCAATGAGACATTTTATATATTATGAAATTGATTGTCTTTTTATTATTATTTTCTAATCTGGCATTTTGCCAAAATTTTGGCGATGTGGCTATACAATTGCATGCCCAGCCACAAGATCAGAGAGACATGCACTATTATAAATGGTATGTGCATCCTGATGAAAATAACATCTACATAAAAAATTTTGAGACGACTCTTTCAGGCTTGCTGCAGGCTTTTTCTGAAGCTGAAAAAATGCTTTCTGAAAACGACTTAGAATTCAGCAAGCCTGCCACTGACGCTTCTCAGTTCCATCCGGAAATTAACCAATCGCCATCGTTGGTAGAATTGCACGTGTCTATTTCTGAAAATAAATCTAAAATATTGAGAACTTGGAGCATAGACGGAGACTATCTTTCATTGTTGGTGCGAAATGATGTCTGCATGCTTATTTTAGGCGAAAAAAGGTCAGATTAATTCAAGGGATACTTTTAAATTGTTATATTTGGATGAACGCAAAGCAATCTTCATGTTAGGAATTTTATTTATCTATTTTATCGGAAAATATTTTTATGAATTAGCAAAGACTTATGAAAAAAACAAATGGCTTTTTGCAATTTTAGGCATACTTTCTTATTTATGTCGGAGGAATATTAATTGGTGCGGGAATCGTGATTTTTGCTTCTCTTATTGAAATTACTTTTTTTGAAACAATGGATGAAACAGCTTTAGGTATAATGATTATTCCTTTTGGACTAATTTCCTGCTATCTTTTTTATTACATCTTAAAAAGAAACTGGAGCAAAAATTTTAAAGTTGAGCTTGAAGAAATTGAAAATATAGGAAGAACAGAAGATACTATTTAATTCCTAAAATTCTGTTACTAAATAGTGGATATGTATAAAGTTTGAATTTGTTTTTCGAATATCTTTGTAAAGTCAAAAGCTACTTAAAATGAAACTATTCCTGTCATCTGCGTTGTTCTGTTTTTGCTCCATCGCCATTGCGCAGGATGTGAGCTTCATAAATTCTATTTCAAAAACCGATCGCGATAGGGCTAAAGCGGCCTCTGATAAGATAGTCTCATTGACAACGCTTTCTTACCGATTCTATAAGGCTGTGGAAAAGGCTTCTGATTCTACTTACACCATAATTTATGCTCCTGTAGATATTTCAAATGCTGATTTGGAAAGCAAAGAAGATTGGGAAAAATGCTTCTATGTAGATTTCAAATATGAAAATACAGCAGAAAACGGAGGCTTAAAGTTTCATACGATTAGAGGAAAATATTTAGATGTTTTTCCAGCTTGGAAAAAATACTTCAAAGAAAAAGCACATTTAGAATACACGATTACAGACCCGAGCAGTCGTGAAATTGCTGACTCTCAAAAGAAATTTCATTTTATCTTGCAGGAAGGTTCCAATCCAAAAATTCCAATTTGGAGTATTGTCAATAAATCATAAAAAACAAATTCTGCAATCTTTCCTTAAAATCATGTAATTTTTTTCTGAATAAAGATTATAATTTTACCACATGATAATTTTAAAAAAGTTTGTATGAAAATGCTAGCCAATAAAATCAACCAAAGCTTGTTCTTTTTAAGTATTGCATTGTGCTGCACTATTTTTGTTTCCTGCAAGGATGATAAAGATGCGTGCCAGAAATGTGCTGAGGAAAGAGCATCAGAAGTTTCTACAACTATAGAAACCGATACTGATACGGTAAAAACCGAGAATAATTATTCAAGTACTGCTACGGCAAATAGTTCAAATACTACAAAAAATACGACCAAATCAACTGCTACAGCTCCTTCAAAATCTGCAGAAGACAAAGCCGACGAAGATGCAAGCATTATTAATCCGAACGACAAAAGCAATAGCGACAGCAAGCGTACTTATGGAAGCAGCGGTACAGGTGGCGGAAGCGGTACCAGCGGAAGCGGAGGCGATGGAAACGGAAGCACAGGCTGGAATTCTGAAGCAAAAAAAGATAAAAAATAAAAATACAACCAACCAACCACTCAACCAGAAAAGGCAGAATCTATTTTTAGACTCTGCCTTTTTTATTTTTTAAAAGCAATAATTTTATGATTTTTGGAAGGCAGGCAAACTGCTTATTTCCATAAATTTGTGATTCGCAATTGCTACACTTTTTAAAATTCCAATTATGAAACGCTCAGGTTCTGCAGATTTGCCATTGCATTATGGCCACGTTCCGATGTGGCTTGCCGAACGCATGTCAAAATTGGGTTTTGCCATTGTCGAAACCATTGCCATGGAATTTTCTACAGGAGAAGTTATCAGCAAATTAAGCAATCCGTTTTGGTTTCAGAGTTTTGGCGCCGTAATGGGAATGGATTGGCATTCTTCAGGAATTACGACTTCAGTCCTGGGAGCCTTGAAAAAATCAGTAAATCCGCATTCAAAAGAATTGGGAATTTATATCTGTGGCGGAAAAGGAAAACATTCCATGCAGACTCCTAAAGAACTTTTAACTGTGGGAGAAAAAACAGGGTTGGACGGTTTTATGCTTTCCAATTTCAGCAAATTGACAGCAAAAGTCGACAACAATGCGATTCAAGACGGATTTCAATTGTATCAGCATAATTTTATCGTTGACAGCAAAGGCCAATGGGCTGTCATCCAGCAAGGAATGAATCCCGAGGTGAAAACGGCACGCCGCTATCATTGGCATTCTCAGAATTTGCAGTCTTTTGTGAATGAGCCTCATACTTTTATTTATGGAGAAAATCAGGGAAATATCTTGAATCTTACTTCCGATAAAGCTTCAAAAGCCAGAGACGGAATTTTAGAATTGTGCATGGAATCTCCCGATAAAATTATCAAGGAAGTACAGCATTTGTCGATGCCAAATCATCACGACGTTCGAATGAAAGATGTCAACATGAAAAGGCTGGGAGCGATGCTTTGGGCGACCCACGATAACAAACCAGAAGATTTTGAGGAATTATTGCTTTTGAAAGGAATGGGGCCAAGGGCATTGCAATCGCTGGCTTTGGTGAGTGAAATTATTTATGGTTCGCCTTCCCGTTTTGAAGATCCGGCTCGTTTTTCTTTTGCACATGGCGGAAAAGACGGACATCCATTTCCGGTTCCCGTAACTATTTATGATGAAACAATTTCTACTTTGCAAAAGGCGATTGACCGAGCAAAAATTGGAAATAGCGATAAAATGCTGGCAATCCAAAAATTATCGGAAATAGCCAGAAATGCCGAAAAAGATTTTACGCCAAACACCAATTTTGATGCGCTTGTGGAAAGAGAAAGAGCGCAATCCTATAAATTTGGAGGAAAAACGGTTTTCGGTGATGCAAAACCCCCTAAAGAAAAACCACCAATTTCAACCCAGCTTAAGTTATTTTAAATGGAATAACATACTGATTTATCAATGGAAAATTTTATTTGAATAAACAATTTTAGTTATTTACTTGAAGGCAATTCTACCCAAAAAGTTGTGCCTTCGCCAAGGTTGCTTTCTACTCTAATCTCGCCATTATTTTGTTTGACCATATCTTTGCAGAGAATCAAGCCGATGTGATGCCCTTTTTCACCGGATGTTCCCGTACTCACTGTATATTCAAGGCTAAAAAGTTTCTCCAAATCATTTTTGCTGATTCCTGGGCCGGTATCTTTTATTGAAAAAATTACTTTTCCATTATTTTCTATAGCGCCAATAATTATCTTATCTTCAGGATTGCAGAATTTTATGCAGTTGGAAATCAGGTTTCTGACCACAACGTGAATCATATTCGGATCAGCAAATACTTTTGTGTTTTCTGGAACTCTATTTTCAATAAGTAGTTTTTTCATACGAATTGAATTATCCATCATTTTGATGTTTTCATCAATCGTATTTTTAAGTTCAAAAACAGAAGGTTTTACTATGATTCCGTCAAGCTGGCTTTTTGACCATTCTAATAAATTATCTAAAAAAGTCGCCGTTGTATAAATTGTATCTTCCAGTTTTGAAAGTAAAATGCCGAGTTCGGTTTCATTCAATTGTCCTTCGCGATACATGCTGAACAACATTTTCAAATTCGCCAACGGACTTCGCAAATCATGCGATACGATAGAAAAAAATTTATTTTTTACACGATTAAGCTGTTCTAATTCAATATTTTGTGTGGCAGTAAGCTCCATTTGAACAAGTACTTCTTCGTTTAAAGTTTCTAATTCAGAGTTGATTTCTGCAATTTCGTCTTTTTGCTGTTGCAGTAATTTATTAGTAGCCTGTTTTTCTTTATAGCGGTAATAAAACAAGAACAAAAGCACAATTAACAACAGAAGCAATACCGAAGTAATCGCGATTGTTTTTAAGTAACTTGTATTTTTTGTAACAATGACTTTATTATCTTTTTCAAGCACTTCATTTTCGGTTCTTACTCGCTTAAAATCAGAAAGAATGATGCGCTTTGAATCTGCTTCATTGCTCAAGGTATCTAAAAGTGCAATATAGTGCGTTTGGTAATTAAAAGCTTTTTCGAAGTTTTTTTGTTTTTTGGCAATTTCGATGAAAACTTTCAGCGCTTCAGTACGTGAATTTTTAGATTCAATAGTAAAGCTTTGATCATAAGCTTCTTTAGTTAGGCTATATGCTTTTTCAAAATCGTTTAGTCCTAAATAAGCCGCAGCTAAAGAAAGTACGACCGCTGATTCTTGGTAATAATTTTTTATCGCAATATTATTTTCACGGGCAATTTTAAGATTTTCTAAGGCTTTTTTATAATCGCCTCTTTCAATATCAATCGTTCCAAGTCCCCAACGAACCAAGGCAATTCGGTTCAAATCGCCAATTTTTTCGCTGATTTCAAGGCTCAATTTAAAATAATTATAAGCTTGATCTTTTTTATTCAGCCTTTTGCAGACGTCACCAAGAGCAAAAAGCGCACTTGCCGTTCCCGCTTCATTGCCAATTTCAAGATTACCTTCATAAGCTTTCTTAAAATATTTTTCAGACATTTCATATTCCGTAAGATCATAATAGATGCCTCCAATATTCATCAAGCACTGATTTATTCCTTTTTTGTGCTTGATTTTTCTATAAATTCCAAGTGCTTTGTTATAGATTTCAATACTTTCAGATTCTTTGTCAAGCAGGTCATAAACATAGCCTGTATTGATAAGACTGCGCGCGATTCCGTTTTGATAATTTAAAGATTCTGCTTTTTCTCTTCCTTTGGTAAAATAATAAAGTGCGCTGTCCATTTTGCTTTGAATGGCATGAGTACTGCCCATGTCAAGCAGAGCGTCCACGACAAGCGTATCTATTTTTAATTTTTCGGCTAAAATTTTATACTTTTTTGCATAATAAAATTTCTTGTCCTGGTCGACAGAAGAATAGGCAGCAGTAAGTTGTCGCAAGACTCTCAATCGTGTTGTATCTTTTATATTTCCTTTGAGTTCAGGCAATAATTTTTCAACCTTTGTGGTTTGCGAAACACAAGGAAGAGTAAAAAGAAACAATAAAATCAGGCAAATTTGTTGCCTAATGAGCTGGGGAATTTTAATCAATCGCTTTAGAATTTAAACTAATGGCTAAAATAATAAACTTTAGCTTTTTTTAGTAGAAAATGAAGGAAAAATCTATGTTATTATTTGATTATTTAATCAAGTGAAGTTAAAATCATTTTTTGACTTTAAAATATTGACAATTATAAAATTATGATCTTTTTTCAAATATGATAATTGTCATTTTTTTGGTGCTGCTCTAAACGTAATTTTGAATTCAAAATATATGCTATGAAAGAGTCGCTTATTCAAAAATATAATGTTCCTGGTCCAAGATATACAAGCTATCCAACCGTTCCTTACTGGGAAAATGAAGCTTTTAATTATGATTCTTGGATAGAAAGTTTCAAGAAATCTTTTAGGGAAAGCAATGCTTCTGAAGGAATTAGTATTTATATACACCTGCCTTTTTGCGAAAGTCTCTGCACATTTTGCGGATGTTCTAAACGAATTACCAAAAATCATAGCGTCGAACAGCCTTATTTGCAGGCCGTTTTAAAAGAATGGAAATTATATTGCAATGAAATGGAGGAAAGGCCGATCATCAAAGAAATTCATCTCGGCGGCGGCACTCCGACTTTTTTCTCTGTAAAAAATCTGGAAGACTTAATAAACGGAATTTTAAAAACAGGCAAAAAAGCTAAAGATTTTGAATTCAGTTTTGAAGGTCATCCTAATAACACGACCAAAGAGCATTTACAGAAACTCTATGATTTAGGCTTCAGAAGAGTAAGTTTTGGCGTGCAAGATTATTCAGAAACCGTGCAGAAAGCCATCCACAGAATACAATCTTTTCAAAATGTAGCCAAAGTGACTTTTTGGGCAAAAGAAATAGGCTACACTTCTGTCGGGCACGATTTGGTTTTTGGGTTGCCGTTTCAAAGAATCGAAGATATTGTAGATACGATTGAAAAAACAAAATCATTGAAACCCGATCGTTTGGCTTTTTACAGTTATGCGCACACGCCATGGATAAAGGGAAACGGACAGCGAGGTTATAGAGACGAAGATATTCCAAAGGATGATGAAAAGCGAAAATTATATGAAGTAGGCAAGGCGCTGCTTCATTCAAACGGCTATCACGAGATTGGCATGGATCATTTTGCCATTGCCACAGATTCGCTTTACAAAGCTTCAAGAGAAGGGAAATTACATAGAAATTTCATGGGTTATAGCCATTCAAAAACGCAGATGATGATCGGATTAGGCGTTTCTTCCATCAGCGATACTTGGTATGGATTCGCCCAAAATGTAAAAGATTTAGACGATTATTACCAATTATTAGAATGGGAAAAAATACCAGTTTTCAAAGGACATATTTTAAGCCAGGAAGATTTAATTATCAGAAAGCATATCTTAAACCTGATGTGCAATTTTGAAACTTCTTTGGAAAATGCAGATGAATTTCTCCCGCAAATTCCAGAAATCTTAGAACAATTAAAAGAAATGGAAACCGACGGATTGATAAAAATAGAAGAAAACAAACTAAAAGTAACTAAATCTGGAAAGCCCTTCTTGAGAAATATCTGCATGGCTTTTGACTTAAGATTAAAGAGAAAAGCACCGAAAACACAGCTTTTTTCAATGACGGTTTAAGGAGGAACAAGGTTTAGGTTTTTAGGTTCAAGGCAAATCCTGAATAAATTAAAAAGACGCCAAGTCGCAAGGAATTTAACCCTTTGCGACTTGGCGTCTTTGCGAGAAAAAAATCTGCGAAATCAGTAAAAATCCGCGTTCCATTTACAATCCTAAATCATAAATTATCGGCAATCCGGCATACCTTTAACAAACAAACTCACACTCCCAGGCGAAATAAAATTTCCCAATCCAATTCCCCTCAAAATAAACAAAACTCCAATAAAAACTGCCACAAACGGAATCACTTTCTGAAGCTTATTCCTAAAATTTCCACTCAAGAAACCGCTCACATAAACTGCAGCACTCAACATCGGGATGGTTCCCAAGCCATACAAAACCATGTACAAAACACCTAGCGACATATTCTGCATGGCAAGAGCGCCAAATAATGCCGCATACACCAAACCGCACGGCAAAAATCCATTAAGCAATCCAATCATAAACAAAGCCGAATTGCTCTTTTTCTTAAATTGTTTTCCCAAGCTCGATTTTACCTTAGAAATAATCCTGTAGACCGGCTTAGAAAAATTATATTTCATAAAAATTTTCTCTGGAATTAGTACAATCAAAATCATAAAAATTCCAACCAAAACGGATAATTGCTGTTGCATTCCGGCCAAGTAAAAACCTTTTCCTAAAAGCCCGAAAACCAATCCCAGACTTCCATAAGCAGTCAATCTTCCCAAATGATAAAGCAAAATTTGAAGCACTTTTTTAGCCTCACTGCTTCGATTCACAGGAAGCATCATCGCAATCGGACCGCACATTCCCACGCAGTGAAAACTCGAAATCAGTCCGAAGAAAAAAGCAGAAAATAGCATCTTATTTTATGTCAATTGTCAGCTGTTTCTTGTCTAAATAGCCAACGCCGTTAAATTCCCAGTCTACAATAATGTCCCATCGGCCGCCGGCCAAATCACTTTTAGGTATGAGCAAATCAGAAGAAGACAATGAAATCTGAATTTCAAAGTCTAATTTTTGGCTTGACGGCCTGTAAAGGGACACTTTTCCTGTAATTTTTTTGTAATCAAAAGTCTTCGGAAATTGTATTTTTAATCCATTATCATTCTCTTTAAATTGTATTTTATCTGCCAATTCCACAGCATTTTCCTCTTTATTTAATTCTTTTTGAAGCCCAGTTTCATATTTGTAATAATCTTCCACGACCAATTCATTGTCATATTTGCTGTCAGATTGTACCAAAAAAACAAAGGTAAGAATGAACCCCATGAACGTTGCAAAAGCAATAAAAACGCCTGTTCCCCAATTTATTTTTTTCATGATATTTAGTTTTTATCCTAACAGGTTTATAAAACCTGTTAGGTATTAATTTTTTCAAATTCTAATTAAAACTTCGAGGCCCTAAAAAGTTCGATTTTTCAGATTCAATTAATTTATTTCCATCAAAAACGCCGATCTCAATCTCCGTTTTGTCACCTTCCAAAAAAGCTGGATTTATTTCTACAAATAAAGTTCCCTGTGACATGCCTTCCCTTGAAATCTTGACAGTATTTTTGCCAACCATTTTGACTTCGCCTTTCGGTTTCATCAGTCTGAATTGGATATTGTTAAAATCTTTGACCGTTTTATTTACAATTTTATACGTATAAACGTTGCTGATATTTTCGCCTTTATGTTCAAATAATTGTCCGGGTAATCGCAGAATCGTTGCTTCCACATCATTTCTCAAGAACAATAATCCAATAAAAATTCCGGTCAAGATGAATAAAACGGCCGAATAGCCTTTCATTCTCGGCGTAAATTGAAACTTCTCTTTCTTCGTAATTTCGTCCTCTGACGCATAACGAATCAGCCCTTTTGGAAGATTCACTTTCTCCATAATCACATCGCACTCATCGATACAAGCCGTGCAGTTGATGCATTCCAATTGGGTTCCGTTTCTAATGTCGATTCCAGTCGGGCAGACATTTATACATTGTTTGCAATCGATGCAATCGCCTTTTCCTGTGAGTTCACGATCTTCTTTTTTATCAAATTTTGCCCGTCCGGTTTCCTTCTCCCCACGGACATGGTCATAGGCCACAATGATGGATTTGTCATCAAGCAAAACGCCCTGCAATCTTCCATACGGACAAGCAATGATGCAGACTTGCTCGCGAAACCAGACGTAAATAAAATAGAAAACTCCTGTAAAAATCAACAAGGCAATGAACGTGCTTATGTTTTTGGACAAAGGCTCTTCAACCAGCTGGATCAATTCATCACTTCCAATCAAATAAGCCAGAAAAATATTGGCAATTAAAAATGAAATAATGAAGAAAATGCTCCATTTTAAAATACGCTTTCTGATTTTTTCAGCATCCCAATTTTGTTTTTCCAAGCGCATCTGGGAACCGCGGTCGCCGTCAATCCAAAATTCAATTCTGCGGAAAACCATTTCCATGAAAATCGTCTGTGGGCAAATCCAGCCGCAGAAAATGCGTCCGAAAGCGACGGTAAAAAGCGCTACGAAAACCACTCCGACCAGCATTGAAATTACGAATAAGTAAAAATCTTGTGGCCAAAACGGGAATCCGAAGATGTTGAACTTGCGTTCAATTACATTAAAAAGCAAGAACTGGTTGCCGTTGATTTTCAAGAATGGCGCGCCAAACAGAAACAGCAATAAAAAATAACTGACTAATTTTCGCTTGTCATAAAACTTTCCTTTCGGGATTTTTGGGAAAACCCAAGCTCTTTTTCCTTTCTCATCAACAGTTCCAATCACATCGCGAAAGGATTCATCCGGCATTTTTGACATAACAATTTAATTTGTGTTCGCTTAATTTTGCGCTACAACTTTTGCTTCTTCCTTTTTTGGAGTTTCACTTTTTGGCGCCTTTTCATCCACCCAAACATCGCCTTCTGGAGCTTTTCCATCTTTTGGATTAGAGCCTTGAAGTGATAAGACATAACTCGCCACTTGCTGAATTTCGGATGGTTTTAAAGTTCCTTTCCAAGCGACCATTCCTTTGCCATCACGGCCACCTTCGGTAATCGTATGGAAAACATTTTTAATGCCTCCGCCTAAAATCCAATGATTGTCGGTTAAGTTTGGCCCGATTGCACCGCCAGCATCAGGTCGGTGGCACGGAATGCAGTTGGCTTCAAATATTTGTTTACCGGAAGCAATATCTCCAGCGTCTGTCAGCAAAGTCACGGTTTCAAAATCGATCAGATCTTTGGCAGTTTTTTTATATTCTTCTACGGCAATTTTCGCTTCAGCCATCTCCGTTTCAAATTCCTGCGTCTGGTTTTGGTCGCCGAAAATGTGGTATTTTGCTAGATAAATGAAGGCGAAAATGATGCAGGCATAGAATAATTTTGTCCACCAGGGCGGCAAATCATTGTCTAATTCTTTGATTCCGTCATAATCGTGTTCTAACAAAAGAGCGCCTTCCTCTTCAATAGGTCTTGATTTTACAAACCATTTTTTGATTTTCAGATACAATTTGCTTTCGGTAATCGGAATGCTTTCTGCTTCTTCCAACTGTTTTCTCTGTTCATCCGTAAGCAAATGATACGTCACGTTATCAACCGCGCTTGCTACGATTTCAATAGCAATCAGCAAGAAAAGAAAGACGGCTAAAAACACAGAAATCATCGGATATTTTAGGAAAGCCGGTCTGTCGCCAGAGTCCACGAAATATTCCATGGCCATGAAAACAGAAAAGAAAATAACGGGGACGCGGAGATAAACTGGAACTAGTTTTTTCATGATTTCAACTCTTAAATGTTATCGATTTCGTTTTCATTTTCGAACGGAATGTGGCTCAATTCAGTGATTTTTTCTTTTTTGTAAGTGTACGTCCAAGTGTAAAGCACTAGGAAGAAGATGAAGAAAATGAGCAGTGAAATGATTGGATAAATCTCGATTCCTGAGATGGTATCCATATTTTGTTTGATAAATTTTAGCATCGCAATTGATTATTTAGGTTGTGCTTCTTTGACTTTGATATCGGTTCCCATGCGCTGCAAATAAGCAATCATCGGAATAATTTCTCTTTGATACATCGGAATAAACGGATCGCCCTTTGTAGCTGCCGCTTTTCGGCTTTCTTCATAGCTTTTTCTGAAATCAGGATCGGTATAAAGATTTTTTTCAATAGAAAGCGCTTGTTTTTCAATCGATTTCTGGGCGTTCGCAATTTCTTCTTTTGTATATGGAACGCCTAGTTTTGCCATGACTTCCATTTTGGTCTGAATCTCGGAATAATCCATTTTTTCATTGTCAAAAAGCCATTTATACGAAGGCATTATTGAACCTGCAGAAGTACTTCTGGGATCCCACATGTGGTTGAAATGCCAGTTGTCAGAGTATTTTCCGCCGACTCTCATCAAGTCGGGCCCAGTTCTTTTTGATCCCCATAAAAACGGATGGTCATAGACATATTCTCCTGATTTTGAATATTCTCCATAACGTTCTACTTCTGAACGGAAAGGTCGGATCATTTGGGAATGACAGCCCACACAGCCTTCTCTGATATACAAATCTCTTCCCTCTAATTCCAGAGGCGTGTAAGGTTTAACCGCCGCAATTGTTGGGATATTTGATTTGACCATAATTGTCGGCACAATCTGGATAATTCCTCCAATTAAAACCGCAACTGTAGCTAAAATTGTCAACTGAATCGGTCTTCTTTCCAACCAAGGATGAAATTTTTCGCCTTTGATTCTTTTATTTGTAATTTTTTGCAGTGCTGGAGCTTCCGCCAATTCATCTTCAACCGCTTTTCCTTGTTTTACTGTTTTAATGATATTGTAAATCAAGACAATTAATCCTATTAGGTATAAGGTACCGCCAATGGCTCGCATCCAATACATTGGCATAATTGAAGTTACGGTTTCTAAGAAGTTTCCATAGACCAAAGTCCCGTCAGGATTGAATTGTTTCCACATAGAAGCTTGGGCAAAACCCGCGACATACATCGGAAGCGTGTATAAAATGATTCCCAAAGTGCCAATCCAGAAATGGAAATTCGCCAATTTTGTAGAATATAAAGACGTTTTTGTCATGCGAGGAATCAGCCAGTAAATCATACCAAAAGTCATAAAACCGTTCCAGGCCAAAGCGCCAACGTGTACGTGCGCCACGATCCAATCGGTAAAGTGGGCGATCGCATTTACATTTTTCAAGGATAACATCGGGCCTTCAAAAGTCGCCATCCCGTAACCGGTAATCGCCACTACGAAGAATTTCAAAACCGGTTCTGTTCGAACTTTGTCCCAAACACCGCGAAGCGTTAAAAGTCCGTTGATCATTCCGCCCCAAGATGGCGCAATCAGCATAATTGAAAACACAACACCCAGATTTTGAGCCCATTCTGGCAAAGCAGAATATAATAAATGATGCGGGCCAGCCCAGATATAAATGAAGATCAACGACCAAAAGTGGATAATGGAAAGTCGGTAAGAATACACTGGTCGGTTGGCCGCTTTTGGTACGAAATAATACATCAAACCAAGAAACGGAGTCGTCAAGAAAAACGCAACCGCATTATGGCCGTACCACCACTGCACGAGCGCATCTTGAACTCCGGCATATACAGAATAACTTTTTAAAGCATTGACTGGCAACGCTAAACTGTTGAAAATATGTAAAACAGCAACGGTAATAAATGTGGCCAAGTAAAACCAAATCGCAACATACAAATGGCGTTCTCTTCTGCGTAGAATTGTCCCGATCATGTTAATTCCGAAAACGACCCAAACTACTGCAATCGCAATGTCAATCGGCCATTCCAGCTCTGCATATTCTTTAGAAGAAGTATAGCCTAAAGGCAAAGTAATCGCCGCCGCAACAATGATAAACTGCCAAGCCCAAAAGTTGATCTTGCTCAAAGTATCGTTAAACATTCTGGCTTTCAGCAATCGCTGCAAAGAATAATAGATTCCGGCAAAAATGGCGTTACCGACGAAGGCGAAAATCACGGCATTCGTGTGAAGCGGACGCAATCTTCCATAACTCAGCCACGAAATTCCGTCGGTAAGATTTGGAAAAAGATACATCGAGGCGATTAAAAGCCCGACAAGCATCCCAACCGCACCCCAAAATATGGTAGCGTAAAGAAAATTCTTTACAATTTTGTTGTCATAATAAAACTGTTGTACTTCCATAAAAAAATATATTATAGGATTTAAAGATTTAAAAAATTAAAGAGACGACGTTTCGCTTTCGGGCTTTTGCCTATTGGCTTTTCAACTTTTGTCTTGACTAATTCATCGTCAAAAAGCATTCTGACTGATGGCGTGTAATCGTCATCATATTGGCCACTTTTCACTGCTCTGATAAAAGCGATAAAGAAGCAAACAGCAACAACGATGCTGATGGAGATTAATAAATAGATGACGCTCATATCCTTAATTTTATGTTAACAAAGTTAGTTTGGCAGTGATTCATATAATATGATATTTATCATGCTTTGCCATTTTTTGTATTTAATTTCTTAGCATAATAATTGCTAGACAAAGTCACGAAACTGATAATAGTGACGGTGCTTAACGGCATAATAATAGCGGCAACCAAAGGTGATAATTTACCGCTTATTGCAAAGGCCAAGCCCACAACATTATACAATAATGAAAGCGTAAAACTGCGCTTGATAATCAAGATTGCTTTCTTGGAAAGGTTCAGGAAATAGCTAATTTTTGAGAATTCAGTAGCATCTAAAATTCCGTCGCAGGCAGGCGAGAAGACATTTACATTTTCAGAGATAGAAATCCCGACGTTGCTTTGCGCCAAAGCTCCTGCATCATTTAAACCATCGCCAACCATCATGATATTGTGCCCTTTTTCTTGGAGATTTTTGATGAAATGTAGTTTCTGTTCCGGTCTTTGGTTAAAGACTAATTCGGTGTTTTTTGGAAGCAGTTTTTCCAGCATTTCACGTTCGCCGTCATTGTCGCCAGAAAGAATTTTGACTTTGTAATCCTTGCTTAAGTTTTTAAATAACTTTTCTAGACCATTTCGATATTGGTTCTCAAAAATATATTTTCCGATATAATTTCCGTTGATGGAAACATAAACCGCAGTCTGATGATGCGCTTTTTCATCGGCATAATTGACATACGAAGAAGAACCGATTTTTATAAAATTCCCGTCAATAAAACCTTGGATTCCCTTTCCTGTAATTTCCTCAAACTGGTCAACATTTTGAATCTCAAAAGGAGGAAGAAAGTCATACAATCTTCGGCTCAACGGATGATTTGAACCGCGAAGCAGATTTTTTGCGTAAGACAATTCTGTTGTGCTAAAACCGTTTCCTTTGAAAATTATGTCTGATTTTTTATTGGTCGTAATGGTTCCGGTTTTGTCAAAAACAATCATGTCGACTTTGGCCAATTGCTCGATTACGACCGCATTTTTAAGGTAGAATTTCTGGTTTCCCATGATTCTTAAAATATTTCCCATCGTAAAAGGCGCGGTTAAGGCCAAAGCACACGGACAGGCGACAATCAGAATTGCCGTGAAAACATTAAAAGCAGTATTGGTGTCGATAAAAATCCAATATCCGAAAGAAATAAAAGCAATCAAAAGCAACGCTGGAGTGAAATAACGGCTAATCGCATCGGTAATTGTCTTGTGCTTGATGTCGATTTTTTTCTGAAATACGTCATTGCTCCACAACTGCGTCAGGTAACTTTGGGAAACTGAATTTAGCACTTCCATTTCGATGACTTTGCCCAACTGTTTGCCTCCGGCGAAGATTTTATCACCTGATTTTTTAGGAATCGGAACTGCTTCTCCGGTTACAAAACTATAATCGATCTGGCATTCTTCGCTTATCAGAATTCCGTCCACGGGAATCAATTCTTGGTTGCGAATCAATAATCTGTCACCTTTTTTTATGTCATAAACCGGAACAGAAACTTCTTCTTTTTTGGAATTTATCTGAGTGACCGCAATTGGAAAATACGATTTGAAATCTCTTTCGAAGGAAAGAAAATTGTAGGTTTTCTGCTGGAACATTTTACCCAAAAGCATGAAGAAAACCAGCGCTGTCAGGCTGTCGAAAAAACCTTGGCCATAGCCGAAAATAATATCGACGGCGCTTCTGATGAACATCACGATGATTCCCAAAGCAATCGGGATATCGATATTGAACATTTTTGCACGGATGCTTTTATAAGCTGAAATATAATAACCGCTGGCAGAATATAAGAAGGAGGGAAGCGAAAGTGCGAAAATCAGCCATCTAAAAAAGCCTCGGTATTGGTTCAGCCAAAATTCTTCGACTTCAAAATATTCTGGAAAAGAAAGCAGCATGATATTTCCAAAACAGAAGAAAGCAACGCCAACTTTATAGGTCAGGCTTCTGTCGATTTTGGCCTTGCCACTTTCATAATTTTCCAATGAAATGTAAGGCTCATAACCGATGGAGCATAACATCAAGACGATTTCCTTGAGCGTAGTTGTTTCAGAATTGAAAATAATGCGCACTTTTTTTTCATGGAAATTTACCTGCGAAGTGCTGATTCCTTTTTGAAGCTTGTGTAGATTTTCCAGAATCCAAATGCACGAACTGCAGTGAATATGAGGAATATAAAGTGAAACAATGTTCGTTTTGTCTTCTTCGAAATCCAATAATTTTGCAACAATTTTCGCATTGTCTAAAAAGTCATATTTTCCATTAATTTCTTGCGGGGTTGCGCCTGGCATCCTTTCGAAATCATAATAGGAAGTGAGTCCGTATTCGCTGAAAATCTCGTACACGGTTTTGCATCCGTTGCAACAAAATGATTTTTCGTCAAAAACAATTTCTTCTTTTTTTATAATATCTAACCCGCAATGGAAACAGTTTTGTGTGTCCATAATTTGCTCATTTACCTGATGCAAATTTTGGAAATCATGGCTGTTTAAAATATGATATTTGTCATGCTTTTGTTTATCTTTGCAAAATTAAACACCACCAATAATGAGCAAGTGTGAACAATGTATCGTACGCGAATTCAGCTCACTAAAAGCATTAAACAAAGACGAACTGCTGAAAATTGCGAACTGCAAATCATCTTACACCATCAAAAAAGGCGAGCCGATTTTTGAGGAAGGAGAAAATGTAAACGGAATTTTCTGCGTAAAAGACGGCGTCTGCAAACTCTCGAAATTGAGTCCGAATGGCAAAGACCAGATTGTAAAACTGGTTTCAAAAGGCGAACTTTTGGGCCAGCGATCGATGATCAGCGACGAGCCTGTGAACCTGAGCGCCATCGCTTTAGAAGACATGGAAGTGTGTTTTATTCCCAAAAGCGAAATCATGGGACTGTTTACCCAGAACAACAATTTTTCGATGAATGTGATGAAAGCGATCTGCGGGGATTTGAAGGAAGCCGACGATCACATGGTCAATATGGCGCAAAAAACTGTTAAAGAAAGACTTGCGGAAACGTTATTATATTTGAAAGATACTTTTGGAACAAATGACGACAAAAGTTTAAAAACCCAATTGTCACGCGAAGAATTGGCCAGTATGATTGGCACTGCGACGGAAAGCTGCATTCGACTATTATCTGATTTCAATAAAAATGGCCTGATTGAAATTAAAGGGAAAAAGATTTATCTGAAAGATATTTCCAAGCTGAAACGTGAGGCGAATTAATTACTGAACCATCGGAAAATAAAGGTGGAAAGTCGCGCCATTATTGACTTCAGATGTTGCTTCAATGAGAGCATTATGGTTTTCTGCAATTTTATTACAAATCGCCAAGCCAATTCCAGTTCCTTCATATTCGCCTTTTCCGTGCAATCTTTGGAAGACTTCGAAAATTTTTGAGGCATATTCTTGACTGAAGCCAATTCCGTTATCAGCAACCGTGATGTGAAGGTATTGCTTGTCTTGAAACATATTTTTGTTTCCGATTTTGTTTCCTTTTACGATTTTAGACGTAATTCGAATTACCGGCGCTACATCAGGTTTTGTAAATTTCAGGGCATTCGAAATTAAATTCAGGAAAAGTTGTCGCAATTGAAACGGGATCGCACTGATTTCAGGCATTTTGCTAATTTCCAGCTTGCCGTTTTTCTCTTGTAAAGTTTCTGCAAATTCAGATTGCATTTCACCTAAAAGTAAGTTCAAGTCTGTTTTTTCGTATACTTTTTCTGAAGAATTTGTTCGAGAATAAGTCAGCAAATCATTGATCAAAGTTTTCATTCGATTGGCGGCGAGCAGCATTCTCGAAAAGTTTCGCTTTCCTAATTCTGACAAATTTTCAAAATCATTTTCTTTTATGATACTTCCAAAAGTTTGGATTTTCCGTAAAGGTTCTTGCAAGTCATGGCTTGAAATATAAGCAAAGGAAGAAAGTTCCTTATTCATGTTTTCAAGTTCGATATTCGCTTTTTTAAGCTCTTTTGTACGCTCTTCAACAAGATTTTCAAGTTTCTTCTGGAATGTTTTGTGGTCTTCAATATCTGTACTGGTTCCGACCCATTGCAAAACATTTCCCTTTTCATCTTTTTGGGCAGTGGCACGGCTTAATTGCCAGCGGTAAACGCCGTCATTTCTACGAAATCGATGTTCAAATTTAAAATCTTCTCCAGTATTTACAGCATGTAGCCATTGGCTGATGTTTTCTTCGCGGTCTTCAGGATGCACAATATCTATCCAGCCTCCGTTTGAAACTTCCTGATTAGTCATGCCAGAATATTTGAAGACAGAATCACTGAAATAATCTAAATTTCCATTGGGATCACTCGTCCAAATAAACTGCGGAATTGAACTTGCAAGAAGTCTGAATTTTTCTTCACTCTTGCGCAATGCTTCTTCTGCATCCTTGCTGTCAGTGATGTCAATCATTACTTTTGAAGCACCTACAATCGCTCCGGTTTCATCATATAAAGGTTGGGGATGAACAATCACGTGGCGCTTTTCGCCATTTTCGCGATACATGTAGATTTCTTCCTGAATTGATCTTTGTTCCTTAAAAGCCATTGCCATTGGACACAAATCTTTTGGAATGGAAGTTCCGTCAAGTTTGGATAATTTATAGGAACCGCACCAGCGATCTTTTCCGGCAATTGGTTTTCTTCCCCATAATACTTCGGTGGCTTGATTGTGCAAGTCAATATACCCTTTATTATCAATGGTATACATCGCGACTGGAAGCGTTTCAATCAAGTGGATGTGCCTTTTTTGTGAAGTTTCTTTGATTTTCCTGGCTTTTACGCGGTCAGTTGCGTCTGTAACCGTACACATGATGCCGTAGACTTCATTGCTAATGTCAAATAAAGGCAGGTACTCGAAGTCAAGATAGAAAGTTTTTCTTCCGTCATGAGAATCAACATGTGCCAAAGATTCATTTTCACGATGCGGAATCCCAGTTTCCATTACTTTTTTAAGCAAATTTGCATAAGATTGCTCCCGAAGTTCTGGAAAAACTTCTAAGAGGCTTCGTCCTGAAACTTCTGCAAAATCTTTACGCCAAATTGCTTCCATGGCTTTATTTGAAATGTCGATAATAAAATCTTTTCCTTTCAAAATGACCATTGCAATACTCGACTGCGATACAATGTTTCTGAATTCTTTTTCTTGAAGTTCGGTGTTTTTTAATAACTTTGAAAGCGCATTAATTTCCTCTTTTTCATGTGGTTCATTATTTTCTATATGCTGAAAAGAAGAACCTGTTTGCAATTTTAATTCTATAATTTGGAGCAATAATAGAAAATTGTCAACTTTAAGTTCAAAATTTGGAAAGCTATTTTGAGCTTCTTCAAATTTATTTTTTTTATAGAGTGAAATCAGCGCATGGGCAGTTTCGTTTATGGCATTATGAATATTTGATAAATCTTGAGCTTCAGGGATATGCTGTATTTTTTTTAGCCCTAAGGAATCAATCCAGTTATTGGAAGTTTTTTCTATGTCCAAAAGAAATTCCTCTTCATTGATTTCAGCACCAAGCAAGTAAGAACGAAGCTTCGTTTTATATAGAATCTTCTCGGTTCTTACTTTATTAAAATCAATTTCAGTAGTATTCTTATCCATACAAAAGATTTTCTTTCTGCTTATGCAGTAAATATAAAACGTTCTTTTTCAGGCTGTAAGGCTTCTTTAAGCCAGTCAATTGCTAATAATTTTTTTACTATTAACTTCAACTGTTTATAGTCTGTTGGTTTTCTGACATAATAATTCGCTCCTTGGCTATAAACTTTCCTGACGCTCTCTTCTTGAAGGCTTGTAGTAAAAATAATGATCGGAAGGTTTTTAAGATTTCGATTATTTTTGATTTCTGCAAGACACTCAAAGCCATTTTTTTTAGGCATATTTAAATCTAAAAAAATGACGTCAGGCATCGGCACAGGCGGTCTGTATAAGATTTCCATAAGTTCGTCACCGTTTTCGGCAACCGTTAAGATGGCATCATTGCATACTTCTTTTAAAGCTTCTTCAAAGAAAAGGCGATCGTCTTCATCGTCATCTGCAAGAAAAATATTTTTTGATAGACATTGGGGTACTAGCATGTTTCAAATATAGTACTTTCTCCTTGTTTTTTCAATTTCAATTTTGAAATTTAATATTCGTTTAGCTTAATTATAAATTAGGAGTAAACACAAAATTAGGATAAATTAGTTTCTGCCGATTTATCCTAATTTTTTGCAATTATAATTTGGAAATTACTTTTGATTCAAGACTTCAAAAGCTTTTACTGGATCTGAGAAAAACAATTCTCGAAAATCTTTTGTCTGGCCCACGAGAATTTCATAAACGTCATTTTCTATTCCGTGAATTAGGTCTTTTGCAACATCAATTGCCGGCATTCCGTTTTCTAATCCGCCGATTTCTTTTGAAAATTCTGTGCTGACCAAAGGCGGCATCAACTCGAAAACTTTTATGTTTGTCTCTTTCGCTAATTGATGGCGAAGTGATAATGAGTAAGAATGCAAGGCTGCTTTTGAATCAGAGTAAGAAGGCAAAAATGCGTCTGGAGCAAAGGCTACAATTGACGATGTATTTACAATTGCTGCTTCTTTTTGTGTTTTTAAGAGAGGCAATAATTCTTCGTTCAATCTTATTACAGAAAGATAATTTGTCAAAATTTCATTACTCGCTTTATCAAAAGCATCGGCTTTTTCGCCATGATAATAAGGAAAAGCTGAAGCCGCATTGTTAATTACGATGCTTAAATCACTGAAATCTGAAGCAATTTTTGCCACTAATTTTTTCACATCTTCCGCTTTGGTAATGTCACTGGCAAAAGTGCTGACATTTTTTAATCCTTCAGAAGCTGTTTTTAATTTATCGCCGTTTCTTCCAATAATTAAAATTTTATTTCCTTGCTCATTCAATAGTTTTGCGATTTCAAGTCCTATTCCTGAACCTCCGCCTGTGATCAGAATTGTTTTGTTTGTAATTTTCATTTTAATAAGTATTTAAATTTATATAATTGACCTATCGGTCATTTTTTGTTTAAAAAAAAAGCTAATTGCTTTCTTTTTTTATTTCTTCTTTTAGAATTAAGGCAATTGTTTTGAGCTGGTCATTTTTACCTGAAATCCTTGAAATCATTATGCCGCCTTCAATCATTGCGAATGCTTTCAGCGCAAATTTTTTCGAATCCCAATCTGCATTAAATTCTCCGGCATTTATTCCGTCATTGATTATCGTGATCAACATTTCCTGAAATTTTTCCATGGCTTTATTTACCTTATTCAAAATTACTGGATTGGTATCGTCAGCTTCCATGCCAAAATTCAGCATTGGGCAACCGCCTTCAACCGCTGGATTTGATGAATTGCAATAAAAATTTAGTATTGCAAATAATTTTTCCTTAGCCGTTCTTTTATTTATAATTGAAGCAGAAATCTTAGTTTTTAATTGGCTAAAAATATAGTCTACTGTGCAATAAGACAAGTCTTCTTTATTTTCAAAATGTACATAAAGACTACCTTTTGCAAGTTTTGTAGCCTCCATAATATCACTCATGGCTGTTCCGGCAACTCCTTTTGTATTAAAGATCGGAGCTGCTTTTTCTATAATAAATTGTCTCGTTCTTTCTGCTTTTGTCATAATTGCGATAAATAACACTACAAAGTTAAATGACTTATCGGTCACTTTTTAATATTTAACACTAAAATTTTTTAAAAATTTTTAGAACCAAGTGGATACGGCAATCTTGGTAATTTTTTATTTCAATTATATCTATCTTTACTGAAAAATTTTAACAATTCTCATGTCAGTTCGAAAACTTCTTTTGATTTTTTTATTTTTTCTGTCTTCTGCCAGTATGGTTTCACAGCCCTCTGAAAATATTTTATTGCAAAAAGGTTGGGCGGCACTTATAAAAGACCATGAAGATGAGGCTTTCCGCTATTTTTTTCAAGCCTATGAAAAAGCCAAAGATGATAAGAATGAGCAAGATAAAGCAGAATCTTTGCTGTATTTAGGAATCTGCACATTTGGATCCAATCTTGAAAAAGGACTGCAATATGCCACCCAATCTTTAGAAATTTATACGAAATTAGAGAAAATTAATCCAGAAAAGTCTAAAATCGGACGAAGCAAATGCCTGCAGCTCATCGGCACAATTTACACACGCCAAGGCAAATTTAAAGAAGCCATTCCGCTTAGCCGTGAAGTCGTCAATATCCTTGAAGATTTAGAAGATAAAAGCGGTACTTTAGGATTGGCTTATACGACTCTTGGAAATTTATATGATTCTAGAAAGATCTCAGATTCGGCAACTTATTTCTACAGACTGGCCTTAAGTGATTTCGAAAAATCAAATAATATTGCCTATTTGCCGACCGCTTACATCAGAATGGGCGAGCTTGAGCTTAAAAACCAAAATAAGGAAGCGAGTTTGGGTTATTTTAAAAAAGCGCTGGCTATTTCAATAAGTTCTGAAAATGATCAAGCGCATGCATCCTCATTGATTGCATTGGGTAAATGGCATTTTACTGCTAATAATTTAAAAGAAGCGCTGCATTATTTACAAGAAGCAAATGCTATTGCGGTCAGCCTTTCGGATAAGATTTTTGAAATAAAAACTTTAGAACAGCTTATTGAATTATATGAAAAGCAACAGAATTTTAGGGAAGTTTCAACTCTCCAAAAGCGATTGCTGAAAATTAAGGAGGAATCTTATTCTTTAGAAAAAGCCAAAATCGGAAAAAGCCTCGAAGTACAATTTGACACGGCCGAAAAGAATAGAAAATTGGCATTGATGTCAAAAGAAAGAGAGATTGCCAAGCTTACAAATTATATGCTCGCGATTTGCATCGTTGTGCTTCTGATCATTTTTATAACTGGATATTTCTACCTGAAAAATATAAACAAGCGCGATAAACAACTGCTAAAAACCAAAGGAGATTTGGTTGAAGCGCTTGAAAAGCAAAAAGAATTGAAAGAAATTCAATTTAAGAATGATCTTGACCACAAAGAAAGCCAGCTGAGCGCGATCACGTTGCAAATGCTTCAGAAAAACGAATTGCTGGGCGAAATTAAGACAACTATCGAACAGCAGCAGCCTCTGTCAGAACAGCAACTTGTGAAAATGGTAAACCGCCATTTTGAGCAGAAAAACAATTGGGATGATTTCAATCTTTATTTCGAAAGCATCAACAAAAATTTCTACACGCGCTTGAAGCAAATCTACCCAGAAATTAGTGCAAATGATCTAAAAATTTGCGCGCTGATCAAACTAAACCTGTCGATAAAAGAGATGGCTTCCATCTTAAATATTTCTCCTGACAGCGTAAAAACGGCACGTTACCGACTCCGCAAAAAACTCCAAATGAATGCCGATGATAACCTGACAAGTTTCATTCTTTCGGTATAAAATTCTAATTGTCTACCTTATTTCTACGAGTATTTATAGGCTTGTCTACCTTTTGTCTACCTTATTTTTAAAGGTTTTGTAGTTATTTCTTATAATTTTGATAATGTTATTCTGATACAATTAATTGTTTTGAATTGTTTAAGAATTAATCAAAATTTCGGAGTGTAATTACGAATAAAGATGAATAGAAAAAAGCTTTTAATTTTTGGAATAATCCTTTTGTTTGGTTTCGGATCATTTTATGTCTACAATAATGTATTGTATAAAGAAAGCCGAAATATTGAGAAAGAAGAGTCGCTTTTCCTTCTTACTTCAGCTGATTTAATCAAGCAATACAAATCAGATCTGTCTAAATCGGATGAAAAATACCTCAATAAGACAATAGAAATTGAAGGAAAAATTACAGAGATATCCGAATCGACAATAACACTTGACAGTACCATTTTTTGTGGTTTTGATAAAAAAATAGGCCAAGAGAACCTAAATAAGAAAGTAAGAATTAAAGGAAGATGTATTGGTTTTGACGAAATGTTTAACGAAGTAAAATTTGACCAATGCACAATTTTAGAATAATGAAAAATGCTTTCTTCCTTTTCCTAGGCTTATTTTATGGTTTTGTAGCGAATGCTCAAGAAGATTTGCTTTTAAGTTTAGATTCAACCCAAGTACAGGACACAAATGTTACTGCGGTTTTCAAAGGATTGCAGATTATCACGCTCCAATCCACAAAATTGGCTGCTAAAAAAGAATTTTATTTCGTAGTTGCGCATCGTTTTGGAACTGTAAAGGACGGAATTTCAGAGTTCTTCGGATTTGACCACGCCACAACAAAAATAGGAGGAATTTATGGCGTAACAGATTGGCTTTCTGTCAGCGGATCGCGCCATACGCTATCGAAAATGTATGAAGTAGGAGCGAAGTACAGAATGTTTAGGCAGAATGATACTTTTCCGGTTGAAATTGTAGGCTATAGCACGATTGACATCAATAGTTTCTTGAAAAAAGAGGATTATCCAAAAATTGGATTTTCTGATCGATTGGCATTTATCCACCAGCTGTTGATTTCGAGAAAAATTTCTGAAAAACTTTCACTTGAATTGGCGCCGTCGTTCATACATAAAAATTTGTACAATCCAGAAATTGAGCGAGATAACCAGTTTTCAATCGCATCAGGAGGCAGAATGAAATTGACCAAAAGGCTTTCTCTTAATTTAGAATATGCTTACAATTTTGACAAACCTAGTTTTTACAATAATCCGCTGTCAGTTGGCTTGGATGTTGAAACCGGCGGTCACATTTTTCAATTATTATTTACCAATTCGCAGTCGATGACTGAAAGTGGCTATTTGACAAATGCCGCTGGCGATTGGGGCAAGGGAGATTTCTTTTTTGGATTTAATTTATATAGAGTTTTTTAGAATGAAAAAAATTGCAATACTATTAATTATTATGCTCTTTTCATTAGCCAGCTGTGATTCGAGCACTTATGAAGATATTCAGGAAGACACGATAATTGTTGGAAAAGTTACTTATACGACTCAAGTCAAAGCAATAATCGATGCCAATTGTGTCAGTTGCCATTCCGCTACTGGAAGCGCTTCTTTTCGACCAATGACAAATTATTTGGAAGTAAAAACAGCTTTTGAAGAAACAAACTTGGTCAGCAGAATCCAAAGGCAAAACGGAGAATCTGGGCAAATGCCACAAACAGGAAGAATGTCTCAAGACAAAATAAATATCATAATTCAGTGGGGAACTGACGGATTACTAGAGAATTAAATTACGAAGAAACATGAAAAAGAACTTTTTTTTAATACTTTTATTACTGGCATCCATTTCATTCTATGGACAAAAGTACATTACCAAAACAGGAAATCTAAAATTTGAAGCTTCTGTAGCTTCTTTCGAGGAAGTCGCTGCTGAGAATAAAAGTGCTTCTGCGGTTTTGGAAGCTTCTACTGGAGAACTCGCCGTTTTGGCGCTTATGAAAGGCTTCCGTTTTAAAGTGGCTTTGATGGAAGAGCATTTCAATGAAAATTATATGGAATCGGATAAATTTCCAAAGGCAACTTTTAAAGGAAAAATTGAAGATTTCAATATAGAAAAGACGGTAAACGCTAAAACTTGCAAGATTTCTGGCGATTTGACGCTTCATGGCAAAACAAAGAAAATTACGTCCACAGCAAAAATATCAAAATCAGGAAATGCAATAATATTGATAGGAAATTTTGAAGTAGTGCCAGCAGATTTTGCCATAGAAATTCCGAAAATAGTAAGTAAAAAAGTGGCAGATAAAATTCAGATAACTTATAATTTATCATTAACAAATAAATAATCATGAAAAAAATTATACTATTTTTTCTGTTGGTTTCTGTGTTTTCAAATGCTCAGGAGAAAGAAAATAAAGATGTTTTCAACGTAGCGAGATTTGGAACTGTCGAAGAGATGAAACTCTTAGAAAGCAAAAATCAAGATACAATCAATGCAACAAATCCTGCTGGATTTACGCCGCTAATTTTAGCCTGCTATAAAGGAAATACGGCAGTTGCGACTTATTTGATTCCGAAAGTAAAGGATATAAATTTTAATACCTCAAGCGGTTCTGCGCTTGCGGCGGCTTCTGTTAAAGGAAATGTTGCCTTAGCAAAATTGCTTCTAGAAAACAAAGCAAATCCAAATCTTGCCGATGGTTCTGGAATGACACCTTTGCTTTATGCAATTCAATTTAAGAATAAAGAATTAGTCGAGCTTCTGCTAAAATTTAAGGCAGATAAAAAACTAGCGGATAACAGCGGGAAATCGCCGTTTGAATATGCAATCTTTACTAAAAACCAAGAAATTATTAACCTTTTTAAAAACTAACACAATGAAAAAAACACTACTATTTTTATTATTTAGCGTTTCGTCGCTGAGTTCTCATGCCCAGACAAAATCGACCGGCGTCGTAAATTTAATGGCAGGAATGACGGCCAAATTAGATTTAAACAGCGCAACTTCTGTAGCGACATTGACGCTTACTGGTCCGTCTGATCGATGGTTTGCATTACAATTCGGATCATTTTCTGATGGCCAAGGAATGGAAGCAGGCCAAGACGTAGTTTATTTCAACGGAACAACTTTGGTCGATGCTGTTCACAACGGAGTTGGTTCAGCGCCTTCTGCAGATACGAATAACTGGACAGTTGCTTCAAATACAGTTGCTTCAGGAACTAGAACTATCGTAGCAAATCGTGCATTTAACACAGGCTCTTCAGGAGACTATACTTTTGTCTACGCAAACGGAACAATTGATTTTGCCTATGCAAGAATGAGTTCTGCGAGTTTTTCTTTAGCTTATCATGGAGGCGGAAACAGGGGGTACGTGATCGGAGCGCCAATTACAACTGCTTTGGGAGTTGGAGAATTTGAGGCAGCAAAAATTGCGTTGTTTCCAAATCCAGCTAATAATGCTTTTTCAATCAAGTCAAATGATGAAATCAAGTCGGTAATTGTGTATGACACAAACGGAAAACAAGTAGCAAAATTCGCTAACCAAAAAGAATTATTGGATATTTCTTCTTTGCATACAGGACTTTATTTCGTAGAAATTCAGAATTCTGAGGATCAAATTTCTATTGAAAAGTTGCTTAAAAAATAATACGTTACTATTTTTTAAATAAAAAAGATGAGCTCATAAACTCATCTTTTTTTTGCTTGGAATAATTTTACTTTTAAATATTTCTAAATTTTTTATCATATAAAATCTAAGTTTGTAGTATTTACTTTTGTCTCATAATATTGAAATTTTAGAAGGAGCAACGCCATATTTTTTCTTAAAGGCAAAGGAAAAATGCGACAAATCTTCAAAACCTACGTCCAAATAAACTTCTGAAGGAGATTTTGCTTTTTCACTCATCAAAAAATAAGCTTCCTGCAAGCGTCTTTGCAAAAGCCATCTACTTGGCGTGTCTTGAAATGTCTTTTGGAAATCTCTTTTGAAAGTAGCCAAACTTCTTCCGGTCAAGTAGGCAAATCTTTTCATCTGTACGTTGAAATGAAAATTTCGATTCATGAAAGCTTCCAGATCAATCTTTCCAGGCTCGCTGAAATCGAATAAAATATCTTTCAATTCCGGATTTATTTTTATCAGAAGATAGACAGCTTCTTTTATTTTCAGCCTAAAAATTTCTTCATTATTCTCTTGTGGTAATTGAAAGTAAACCAGCAAAGATTCCATAAAACTCTTGTAAAGCGGATTATGTGGCACATTTACGATCGCTTCATCCGTTTTTTTTCGGTTGGCTGTGTAATTAATTTCTTGGCTGATTTCGCGTAAAATATCCTGACTCAAAAAAAGTGAAATAGATTTGTAATCGCCATTTTCTGGAGGCAATTTTAAAAATTTAGCCAATCGGTTTCGGGTGCTTAATCGAAAATCCCCTTCTTGAGAATGATAACTGTTTTTTGCATCCCAAGCCGTGACTGTGCCAGCAATCTGGTAGCTGAAAACATGCTCAGGGATGAAATTTTCTCCTTCTCTGCTCTTTGAAAAATAACAAGAATAGAGAATTTGCGGTTTTTTAATTTCCTCTTTTTCGCTCATATTGTAAATTTAAAAAAATAGCAACAGAAATACGCAAAATTGATTGTATTTCTGTTGCTGAATTGATTAAAACTGGCTGATCAAAGCTTTCGGTTCTAAATGAGCCTCTAATCCATAAACTCCAAATTCTCTTCCAATTCCAGATTGTTTGAAACCGCCGAAAGGTGCCTCTGGATCGTGTCCCAAACCGTTAATCAAAACACGTCCGGCGTTGATTCTAGAAGCAACATGCATTGCTCTTTCGTTCGTTCCCGCGCTCACATAAGCCTGCAAGCCATAAACAGTGTCGTTGGCAATTTCAATAGCTTCTTCTTCAGTTTTGTAAGTAATAATCGAAAGTACTGGTCCAAAAATTTCTTCTTGGGCAATTCTCATCTTGTTGCTTACGTTGTAAAAAACGGTTGGCTTAACAAAGTTTCCATCTTCAAGGCCTTCCGGTTTTCCAAGACCTCCGACAAGAATGTCTGCGCCTTCTTCAATTCCCAATTTGATATAATTTTGAACTCTCTCATATTGTTTTTTGCTGACCATTGGCCCAACAGCCGTAGTTTCTTTCTTTGGATCTCCCGCAGGAAAATTTGAAATTACAGACGCAATGATTTCTTTCACTTCTTCCAAACGATTTTCTGGAATAAGAAGGCGCGTTCCTGCAACACAAGCCTGGCCACTATTCATGAAAGATGCCATCAGAGCCATAGGAATTGCTTTTGAAAAATCGGCATCATCTAAGATAATATTCGGAGATTTTCCGCCAAGTTCCAGCGTGATTCTTTTCATGGTGTCGACGGCTTCTCTGGCGATAGCTTTTCCAACAAAAGTGGAACCCGTGAAAGAAATTTTTGCAACATCTGGATGGCGGCTGATGGCAGTTCCGACAACGTCGCCCAAGCCATTTACGATATTGAAAACGCCATCAGGAAGTCCGGCTTCATGAATACATTCTGTGATTAACTGCGTTTGCATGGCACTCATTTCGCTTGGTTTTATAACGACTGTGCAACCTGCGGCGATGGCTGTGGCTAATTTTCCGCAGACAAAACCGTTGCTTGAATTCCATGGAATGATGATTCCGACTACGCCGATTGGCTCTAAAACAACATCAGAATTACCCATTTTTTTAATGAATTCATATTTTTCTAATGTTGAAATTGCTGAGGTAAAGGCACTTAAAGAAAATTCCATGCTCATTTTTGCGAATTGCAGCGTTCCTCCATATTCTTCTACGACAGCATTGATCAGTTCTTCTTTTCTTTTGGAAACAGCCTGGTGCAGGCGTCTTAAATAGTCAATTCGTTCTGCTTTTGTAGTCTTAGAAAAAGTCTTGAAAGCTTTTTTCGCGGCAGCAATTGCAATTGCTGCATCTTCTTCATTTCCAAGCTGTACTTGCCCAGCCAACTGGTTTGTTGTCGGATTTATCAGGTCGAACATTTGGGTTCCTTTTGGAGTCACAAAGCTTCCATCGAAATAAATTTTGTCGATCGTTTTCATATAATTTGTTTTAATTATTTATTGGACAAAGTTCGAATATTAATAAAGCGATGATTTTGCTGTAAAGCTCAAATTCGTTTGTTTTAAAGCTCATTTTTTTTAAGTATAGTAGGCAAAACGGCTATTAATTTTAGCTAGTTTTTATATTATATTTTAGGAATTACGGCTTTTTCAGAAGCTGATTTTTTACCAGTCCCGAAGAGACGTTTCAATGGTTTCTTTTTTTTAAATAGCCACCGATTCCAAAATTATAGCGATAGTGTTTTTAGTTCCTTTTTGCTTTTCAAAGACATTGTTTTTGAACTTATCATAGAGCCATTTCAAATCAAATTTATTTTTAATTTAAAATGTATTATTTTGAAAAACAGGTATTTATGCGTATTTTGGAAATTTTTTAAAGTGCTAATTTCGTCTTAATAAATTTTAAATGGAAGGAAATTAGTTGAAGAACATAAAATTTAAAGTGGACCAAACCACTATCTAAAGGGGCGGTATCTGAAAAGCCAAACGAGTAAGAATTAAACTTAAATTAAACACAAAATGAACACAACAGCAGAAAAAAAATCGAGTCGTTTAATCGGAGCGTATCTTGTAAATGGCACAATGGGAAATGTAGGAACTCCAGGAGCTCCAATCATGCACTTTTCTTTAGTAGTAGTTCCTTCGGCAAATACCGTTTCAGGAACTGTTGAAATCACTCAGGCAATTGCGCATTCTGGTGATATTATCATTAAAAACGTAAAAGGTGTAATTCGTTCTACAGGTTATGGAAACATAACTAAAGTAGTTTCACTTGAAGGTCAGTACGTACAGTCGGTTCCCCCGCCAGCTATAGGATCTTTTCTAGCAAACTTTTCAGCTCACATGGCTATTGATGACAACTGGGATGGAAAAGGAGGATTTACTTATGCAAATCATGACGTTGAAGATGTTCCTGTAAAAAAAGCATAAGGATTAAATCTGGAAAGTAATTTAAGCTTTCACAGCAAAATTTAAAGGCGCCGCAATCAACTGATTGTGGTGCTTTTTGTTTGAGAAGTCCGTTGGGCTTCAGTTGTGCAATACTATATATAAAAGATAAAATTTTACATTTAATATGCCAATCTTCTGAAAGCCAATGCTATTGGATTTTTTATAGTTTTATAAAACACAATCTGCGTCAATTTTTAGATAAATTTCTTCGTGATTGAGGCAAAAAGGCTATTTTTGCCCGCAAATTTAATACAAAATACTATGAACGAATTAGTGGAAAAAATCAACGCAGAAATCGAAATTTTCAAGAAAGAATCAGCATCTCACCTTGGTGGCGTAAAAGCTGCAGGAGCTCGTGCTCGTAAATCAACATTGGAATTGACAAAACTTTTCAAAGATTACAGAAAAGTTTCTATTGAAGAGTCAAAAAAATAATACTCTTTAAAACCCTTTGAGAAATCAAGGGGCTTTTTTTTGATATTAAAAGTAATTATCAAAGGCTCAAATTTTTATAAAATTGTGAATATCTATTTTAGAAATTGCGGTTGTTTTTTCCTTGTAAAATCTATCTTTGGCATCCTTAAAAAAAATATAGTATGAGCGCAACTTGGTATGAATGCAAGGTAAAATATAGAAAATTAGATGAAACTGGAGCACAGAAGATTGCAACAGAGCCTTATTTGGTAGATGCCATATCTTACACAGAAGCCGAAAAAAGAATTAATGAAGAAATGGCCGCTTATGTCAGTGAAGAATTTAAAATCACAAATATAAAAGTAGGCAATTATGCAGAAATTCATCCTTTTGAAAATGCAGACCGCTGGTTTAAATCAAAAGTTTCATTAGTATCTCTTGATGAAGAAAGCGGCAAGGAAAGAAAGTCAAACATGTATTTGCTGGTGCAGGGAAATGACGTGAAAGAAGCCTATGACAATACGGTTCAGGTAATGAAAAATACCATGGGAGATTATACTATTCCAGCAATTTCAGAGTCTCCGATCATGGATGTTTTTCCTTATTTCAGTGGAGAAGAAGGCGAAGCAGAGCAATTGGAAAGATTCAATGCGCTGAAAGCTTCCAGGCCAGTTTTAGAAGAAATAGAAGACACGGGCGAATTTCTTGAAGTTGAAGAGGTAATCTAAAAATAGCATATTAAAGATAAAAAAGGGGATTTTAAGTCCTCTTTTTTTTAGAATATAATTTAGAAATCTCGCTGTCAAGTGGCTTAAAAGTGTAATACTCTGAGAAATCCTATAATGCAACTTCAGATTTAATTTTCTATTTTTACGGCTAAATAACAAAAACAAAACATGGCATCAGGATTTTTTGCAATTTTAGATGATATAGCGTCGTTGATGGATGATGTTGCGGTAACCAGCAAGATAGCAACCCAAAAAACCGCAGGAATATTAGGCGATGATTTAGCTGTTAATGCTGAAAAAGCTACAGGCTTTCTTTCTTCGAGAGAACTTCCTGTGCTGTGGGCAATCACAAAAGGTTCTCTCATTAACAAGATAATCATTATTCCGATTGCCTTGCTTTTGAATGTATTTTTTCCTGTAGCTATTAAAGTTATTCTTGTGCTTGGTGGATTTTATCTGGCTTATGAAGGAGTTGAAAAAATAGTAGAATACTTTTTTCATGCTGCCCCAGAAGGCCATGAAGTTATTGAAGAAGCTACTGAAGACAATTCTGAAGCTGAAAAATCTAAAATTAAATCTGCCGTAACTACTGATTTCATCCTTTCCGTGGAGATTGTGATCATTGCTTTGGGAACCGTTTTAGACAGCACCCTGACTATACAAATAATCACGGTTTCTGTCGTAGCCCTTTTAGCAACAATCGGGGTTTATGGAATTGTTGCGCTTATCGTTAGAATGGATGATGCTGGTTTCAAGCTGATTAAGCGTTCGAATGATAAGGGGATTTTGGCAACACTCGGCCATTTCTTGGTAAAAGCTTTGCCAATCGTAATCAGATTTTTAGCAGTAGTCGGAACAATTGCCTTGATTTTAGTCTCTGGAGGCATTTTTGTACACAATATCGAATACTTGCACCATATTCTTCCTAATTTTCCTTCCATTGTCAAGGAATTCGCGCTTGGTTTAATAGCAGGACTGCTTGTAGTGGGAATTGTAACAGGTGTCAAAAAGCTAATCGCTGTAGTTAAATCTAAAAAAGCAACTAATTAAATGACTGCTAAAAGTTTGAAAGCATTTTTTCAAACGTTCCATATAAAGCAAGTCAACCTCAGCACACATTATTTTTTTTCTCAAAAAGAGATTATGAATATTTATATATTCGCAAAATGAGATTTTTTAATTAAGTTTTAAAATTAATTGTATGAATAGAAAAGTTTTGATTGCCCTCAGGTTTTTCAATTTTGCGGATTATTTATTGTGGAGTTTTTGCTTTATAAATGTACGTTAAAGCCCTACTTCGGCCGTGTAATAATGGTTAATTTTGTAAAAAGTTAATCACATCCATAAGAAAATATAATGCTTGGCACCAAAAAGGAGAAAAAGGAAGAGAAAAGAAAGAAAGAGAGAACTGCAACGCATTTATTGCCCTGGGTCACAGCTGTAGCCATGTTTATCCAGTCTTTAGACGGCACAATTCTTAATACCTCTTTGCCAGTAATTGCTAAAGATATGGAATATTCTCCAACCGAAATGCATTCTGTTATTGTTACTTATGCGCTTACGCTGGCTTTGTTTATTCCGCTTTCCGGATGGCTGGCCGATAAATTTGGCACAAGAACCATGTTCATGATTGCAGTTGGTCTGTTTGTTGCCGGTTCTTTATGCTGTGCTCTTTCTGTAGACCTTTTTACTTTCAATCTTTCCAGAGTGCTGCAGGCCATCGGCGCTTCAATGATGGTTCCCATCGCAAGGCTGGCTATTTTGTACCAATATCCGAAAAGCGAACTTTTAAAAACAATGAATTTTATCACCGTTTTTGGACTTTTGGGAATGGTAGTAGGCCCAAGTTTAGGAGGATTTTTATCCGATAACTTTTCATGGCACTGGATTTTTTTAGTAAATGTGCCCATCGGCCTGATTGGCATTTCGATGGCAAAAAGAATTATGCCTAATTTTAAAAAGGCAGTTGGAAGGTTTGATTTCAGGGGATTGATGTATTTCAGTTTCGCATTAATCGTAATAACGATGGTGCTTGAGCTGATTAGTACAGGACTTACGCATTGGATGTTGATTTTAGCAGGCTTGTTGCTGTTTAATCTTCTGGCTGTAGTTTATTTTGTCCATTATAAAAAAACGGAAAAGCCAATTATTGATCTCAGGCTTCTGAATATAAAAACACTTAGAATCGGACTTTCGGGCAGCCTTATTACAAGACTTGGAATCGGAGGCCTGCCCTTATTATTGCCTCTTATGTTGCAAACTGGATTTGGCTATTCGGCATCAATGGCTGGTTTGCTATTATTGCCCTCGGCATTGGCAAATGTAGCAGTAAAACCTTTTATTGTTCGCATTATTAAGGCTTTGGGATATAGAACTGTTCTCATAAGCAACACCATTTTACTAGGATTGGTATTGATTATATTAGGATTTGTCGAGCGCGACACGCCATTGGCTTATTATATTTTATTGATGGTTTTCTACGGATTTTTCACATCCATCCAAATGTCGGCTATGAACACTATTACTCTAGTCGATTTGGATGAAAACACAAAAAGCGGCGGCAATACTATGCTGGTAATCATGCAGCAGCTTTCGGTAAGTTTTGGGGTATCTGTAGCCAGTCTTGTGCTTTCCTTCTTCCAGTCTGATGCTTTTGACATGAATCTTACACAGCCTTTTCATTACACTTTTATATGTTTGGCGATTTTTACCATTCTTTCAAGCTTCACTTTTAGCAGATTAGGCAAAACTGATGGAAGTGGTTATGTATAAATTACAGCTGAATTCTAGTTACATTTTTTATAAAATTCTTATTCAAAACAGTTTTTCTGCTATCAGCAAAGCTACTTTTTTTGTCCGCTCAGATGAGACATTTTAGAATAATCTGTAAGTCCCAATTTATTTCCGAAAGGGTCAGTAAACTCCACGGAAAGCCCAGTCATGATCTCAAACGGTTCGCTTAAAAACGCAACGCCTTTTTGTTTCAGCTCTTCATATGCCTGTCGGACATTGTCAACAGTAAACCAAATTGCAGGTTTTGCATTTTGCATAGTGCTGACAATAATTGCGGGTTCGCTGTCTCCAACTTTAAAAGCGGCCATTCCTTTGTCGGCAAAGTCAAACTTGATTTCAAGCCCAAGTTTGTTTTTATAAAATTCTTTTGCCGTGTCAAGATTGTCGGCCGGCAGAAAGAAATTGTCGTAGTCTTTGATATTCATAGTTCTTCTGATTTTATTTGTGAAAGGTCGATTCCAAGTTTTGTAAATTCTTCTTGCCCCTTGTCAGTAATAAAAAAATGCTTGTCTCCAGATTTCTCTTTTGCAATCCATCCTTCACCAATAAATTTTTCTAAAAGAAGTGTCCCAAGCTTCCCGCCAATGTGAGTATAGCAGGTCTTTGCTGGTTTTTTTCCTGTTTGTTTTATCATTGTGCTATCGTTATTAAAATATTGCTGTGGGTTTTTCTCCATAGGTTCCACTTTAGCAGCTAACTTATCCTTTACAATAATAGCCAATAAATCAATAAGGTGATTGCTACTTTCTAAATTAATTAGATAAAATATTTTACATATATGTCTAGCTTTTTTTTGCAGATTATTTCAAGTAATGATATGTCTCTACTAGCTTTGGCTTTTCCAGATCAACTATATTACCAATTTCTTCTGAATAGCTGTTACTTTTTTTAGTCTGGAGAACAATATGAGGCTTATATAATTGTATCAAATATAAACCAATCACCTTCTAAAACTAAATGGTATTTATAAATTGCCTTTCCCAAAAATAATTTATTTTAGCATTATGGAACCAATTGTCATTACTACAGCGCAGGCCAGGAAAATCATTCTTAATGCTTCTGGACTTGCCCGAAAAGGGCAATTCGGTCAAGGCAAGGAGGCAGTATGTCGTGTAATAGACCACTTGGGTTTCCTGCAACTTGATACAAATTTTGTAGTAGAAAGAGCTCATCACCATACCCTTTTTGCACGCATACCCGATTATGAAATTGAATGGCTGGCAGAACTTTGTGAAGAAGGGCGCATTTTTGAGTATTTTGCTTCTGATGCAGGCTATATCCCGATGCAGGATTTCCGATTTTCACTGCCTGTAAAAAAATCTTTTGAAGAAAATCGCAAGCCCCTTACTAAGCCTGAAATACGAATGATGGAGCAGATCATAGAAAGAGTAGAGCGGGAAGGCCCGCTGATGGTTACGGATTTTGAAAATGACCGCTTGGAAATCAGCTCGGGCTGGTGGGATTGGAGGCCGGCGAAAGTGGCGCTGGAAAGGCTGTATCTTGAAGGAAGCCTGACAATCGGCCGAACGAAATCTTTCCAGAAAGTATATGACCTGCCTCGCAATGCTGTTCCGCACGAAACCGACCTTGTTCTGCCAACAGCTGAAGAATATGCGCGATATATAATTCGCCGTACGCTTCAGGCGCTAGGTATTGCATCTGTTAAAGAAATGTCATGGCGCAGCCGTCGCGTAAAAGGCAATCTGGTCAAAAATGAAGTGGAATTAATGGCGAAGACTGGAAAGATAAAGACCGTAATTGTAGAAGGCATCAAAGGACCGCTTTATATGCTGCCTGATCAGGAGATCAATGTTGAGGTTTCCAGCGAAGTATTGATTCTTTCGCCTTTCGATGTTCTCAACGTTTTTCGCCACCGACTGAAGGATTTTTTCAATTTTGATTACCAGATCGAGTGCTTCGTGCCCGCTCCCAAGCGCATTTATGGCTATTTTTCATTACCTATTCTGGCAGGCGATACCTTTATTGCAAGAATGGATGCCAAAGCTGACCGCAAGCAAAGGATACTGCTTGTCCATAATATTCATTTTGAGCCTTTTGCTATTGATAAAGCTATTTTGGAAAAGTTTGCAGATGCCATAAAGGCGTTTTCAGAATTCAACAACTGTAGGGAGATTGTTTTTGGAAAATCAAATAATAATAGCTACATCAAAACGATAATTAATAATTTATAGGATTTTTTGCATATTCCAAATCTGAGAAGATGGCGTGTGCAGGCAATGACGCTTCAGCATGTTTGTAAAATATGAAAGAAGCACGTCAAGCCGAACATTAATAAATTATTAAATCATATTTATGTAAAATTATCGAAGTCCATTTCAATTAAATTTGTTACGCCTCTCTTCTAATCCAAAAACAAACCATGGACACTAATTTTGTCAAAAGCTTGCGTGACGGAGATGATTCCTATTTTAGGAAAATCTATGATCTTCATCATTTCAAAGTATTTAGCTTTGTGAAAAAATATACTGCCCAGCTGGCAGATGCAGAAGACGTTACTCAAAATGTTTTTATCCATCTGTGGAAATATAGAGCGAAATTAGATCCCTCTATTGACCTGGAATCAATCCTTTTCAAAACTTCAAGGCAGGAAATATCAAAATGGTACAAGAAGCAGAATCTTATTTTTTCAGTAGAGGAAAAACAGCTGATCAAAGATCTTGACAGCGCTGATGAAAATGGAGAATCTTTGGATTCGAAAATGGAAGAGATAGGGCTCTTGCTTAAGCAGATTCCAGAACGGAGAAGAAAGATTTTCGCTTTATATATCTTCGAAGAACTTAGCCATAAGGAAATAGCTTCCAAAATGGACATGTCTCCCAGCGCTGTGGCCAACCAAATTTCGAAAACGCTGCAGTTTCTCAAAAAAAATTCAGTAAAGCACCACGAAATCTACTGGTTTGCTTTCGCATTCCTCGGAAGCAATTGCTGATTTCATTTTTGTAAAATTATTTATGGGGTTTTCCATCAAAGCCTCCTTCTTTTAGCTTCGCCATTAAATATGGATCTAACATGCTCCTTTTATGTTGAAAAGCAAAATATTCATTTATATAATATTCTTCTTGTTTATTAACAAATCGTTAAGACTGCTACATCCCGTGATTTCTCGGATAAAAAAAATCTAATGTAATATAAGGGAATGATAGGGGATTTCCCAAAATATTAAAGAAATAGTAGGATGAGGTCTAAAAAAGAAATCGAGGACAATATAAAGAAAAATTGGAATGAAACGCCTGGCAAAGGAATACTTTCAGAAGAAATTAGGTTGAGAATGTGGAAGAATATCGAAAAAGCCACTATCCGCAGGAAGAAACGCACCTACCGATGGATCGCTGCCGCCTGCATAGCTTTTCTTTTGTCAGTTGCAGGATACCAGTCGCTGTTTTATACTTCTTTTTCATCTTCCAAAACGATAGTTTCTACTACAACTTTTCCACAAGATATACGCCTGCTTCGTTTGCCTGACGGTTCGAGAATTTGGGTAAACCAGAATACTGAAATTGAATATCCTGAACAATTTGCAAGTAATGAAAGGGTCATAAGCCTTAAAGGTGAAGCTTTTTTTGAAGTTGCTAGAGATACTTCAAGGCCATTTGTTATAACTTCTGGTGAAATCAGGACAACAGTGCTGGGAACTTCTTTCAATGTAAAGGCTTACAAAGACATAGCGCCCGAAGTGCATGTAAGAAGCGGGAAGGTAAAAGTGGAAAGCAGCCAAAATACCGTGTATCTGGAAAAAGGCTTTGCAGGGATATTTAATGCCGGCTCAAAAAAAATCAATAAGCAAAAAAGCGACATTCTAGAGCCAGAATGGAAGAAAACACTGCTTGATGTTGACGGCATCACGCTAGAGCAGGTAGTCGAAAAGCTTCAGCCAATACAGCCATTTATTGTAAAATATTCCGATGAAAATTTAAAAAATTTAAGAATAAAAGGAACTCTTGACACAAGACATGGACTTGCAGAAGTGCTGAAGACATTATCCTTTGCCTTGGGATTAGAAATCAACCTGGTGGATAACGGTACCTACTTCATAAGTAAATTAAAGATCTAAAAAATTGCCTGATATGGCGCTACAATTACAATTTTATATTCAACCCAATAACTGCAAATTATCAATTATGAACAACGCTTTTTCTAAGCAATCCTCCATTGCTATCCGGATTTTATTTTTTTGCCTGTTTTTCGGAACAACCATCTTAAGGGCACAATCCGGAACTGTTTCGGTAGATTTCAAAAATGCTTCTCCAAAAGAGATCATCGAAAATCTTGAATCCCGTACACCTTACAAATTTGTATACCAAAAAGATATAAATCTCGATTTGCCTAGAATTACTCTTAAAAAGGAAAATGTTTCCATAGACGAGATGCTTAAGGAAATGCAATCTCTCACAAACCTTAATTTCATGCGAAATGAGAATAATATTGCTGTCATTAATAAGCCAAGCGTAAAAAAAAAGGGAAAGATAAGCGGAAAAACGGTTGACAATACAGGACTTTCCTTGCCTGGCGCCACTATTAAGCTGGTTGAGAATGGCCTGTCTGCAATTGCTGACAGTGACGGGAATTATTCCTTGGCCACAGAACCTGGAATTTACACTGTGGAAGCCAGCTATATGTCTTACCAGACACAAAAAATTACAGGAGTCAAGGTTATAGAAAATAGCATCACGCCACTGAATATTGCTCTCAAGGAAGATGCGCAGTCACTGGAAGAAGTTGTAATTACCCAGACTTATCAAAAAGCCACTGCTTCAACAGAGGGAATGCTTTTAGAACAAAAGAAAGCGGCCCAGTTCTCTGACGGAATCTCAGCCGAGCAGATTGCCCGCACGCCAGACAAGGATGTTGGCGCATCTTTAAAACGTATAACAGGAGTAACTACAGTTGATGATAAATACGTAGTTGTCCGTTCCATGGGAGAAAGATGGAACCAGGCGGTAATGGATGGGATAAATCTTCCCAGTACTGATGCCTACCAGCAGAATTTTGCCTTTGACATTATTCCGACTGCGATGGTGGAAAGCATTGTAGTGAGCAAGACCGCCACCCCTGACATGAATGCCAATTTTGTCGGCGGATCTGTCGAGATTAGGACGAAAGCCATACCTAAGGAAAACTTTACAATTTTTTCTGTAGGGACTTCCCACAACAGCCGAAGCACTTTCAAAGATAGGCTAACTAAGCAGGAGGGAAGCAATGACTACCTGGGATTTGATGACGGTACAAGAGATTACCCGACCGGATTGGCATCCATCAACCTACCTGCCACCGAAGCTGAAGCGGCGCCTTTTTTAGACCAGTCTAAAAAGTTTACCCAAGACAATTTTACTACTTATAAAACCTACACGGCACCAGGAAACTCCCTGCAATTTGCCCTTGGGCGCTCCTATGACTTGAAAAATAGCGGTCGATGGGGTTTCGTAGGCTCATTGATATTTAAAAATACCCAAGAGCAGTTAAAGATAGACCATACGGAAAGGGGACGCTTTATGGAAAATACGCTTTTTGTTCCAGAAGGCACGAGTGCCAGCACAGGCATTACCAAATATTCGGTCTTGGAACAATATGGCTTCAAAAATTCTGGCGCTTCCTATACTTTTAATTCCACGCTTGGAGGCATGCTTAATGCAGGAATCCAAATAGGAAATCACCGTATTTCTGTCCGAAATACTTATATGCACATTTATGACAGCAAGCTTACCCAGATTACGGGATGGGATCATTACGGTTCTTCTATTCCTTCTATAATTGAGGGAGGCGATCTTGCGTTCACGCAGGAAACCAGCTATCCTATCTACCAAAACCTCCTGCAAAATAAGATAGAAGGCAACCATCGTTTCAATAAACTGGAAGCCAATTGGTTTGCGTCCTATAACCTGATTTCTAAAGATACCAAAGATGCGACTTTTCTGCAGTCTTACCGTAAAAAGGTAGGAGATGATATTCTGCTGTATAACATGGTATATAACAACGGTGGAAAATATCCAATGAGCCGTGGCTATTATACCAATGACGAGACTGACTATAATTGGGGTTTCAATGCCAGCTATGCTTTTGACTTTGGAATTTTTCGCAATAGCATCAAGGCAGGATATTTTGGCAGCTATAAAGAAGCATCCAACCGCCAAGAAGATGCTTCGCTTCGATCAGTCGGACACAATGAAACGGAAATCAATATTCCTATTTCTCAATTGCTAGATGGGTCGCACTATAATTGGGGTGGCTATGGCTGGCAGAATTTAGGATATTATGGCAATGAATATGCAGGGATAGTCAAGGCACATGCACCTTTCCTCATGCTCGATAATAAGATAACAGATTATGTCCGCCTGGTTTGGGGAATGAGAGCAGAAAGCTATGTTTATACGCAGGTTTCAAGCCAGGCCAGCAATCCTGGAGATTTTGAAGCAGAACAGAAGGACGATCAAAAGTGGCAGTATCTTCCGTCGGCAAGCTTGATAGTCAGTCCCACTTCAAAGATGAATATACGTCTTGGTTATAGCAAGTCGGTATTGCGCCCCCAATTTTCTGAGCGTCTGAAGATTCCTTATTTCGATCCTGTCCGTTCGGCCTATATATTGAATTGGACAGACGGAATAGTATCCTCTGTAGCAGAAAATTATGACTTTAAATTCGAATGGTTTCCTTCAATGGGCGAGATTCTCTCTTTTGGCATATACAGCAAAAATATCAAGGATCCGATTGAGGCAGTGACACAAATACAAAGCGAAGGTACCCGCTATATCTTTAATACCAATTCGCACAGCGCCAAGCTTAACGGTATTGAGCTCGAAGTCTATAAAAACTTATCTTTTCTTGGCGAAGGTGAAATTTTGCAGCACCTCTTTGTCTTGGGAAATGCGGCTTTTAATGATACAAAAGTCACTTCCTTCGTCAATCTTGATGGCTCCGGAGGGCTCTATAAAGCAGATCGTCCACTTTATGGGCAATCGGCTTATACTTACAATCTAGGTATAGAGTATGCTGGCGAACGCATGGGCTTCGGGATTCGCCATAATGCTTCTGGCGACCAGTATATACAGGTCGGTTTTGACTACATCGCTGAAGAGATCCGAATGCCTTATGCGACTACTGACGCCCAAGTAAGCTATAAATTTTTCAAGGAAAAGAACCTCGAATTGAAGTGCGGGATAAAAAATCTTTTTGACACTCCTATCGAAACGTATAACAATTTTAACAGCTACATGGGGAAAATCAAGGAAGGATATGAATATGGAGACAATCCTCGAGATAGGTATACATTAGTGTCAGGCGCTACCAAACATTATGATGAAGGCATCGACAGGGTTTTATACAAAGCTTGGAATGGCAGAACGATAAGCCTGACTGTTAATTATAATTTTTAATTGCATTTGATGAAGGGCTTGCCAATGTAAATTTTACTTTCAAAAGCAACTCTTAAAATTAAGAAACCGTTAAGACTATAGCCCTAGTGTGATTTTTTTTGAAAGAAAAATCTAATAGATATAGAAGTACATCATGAACTGTTTTGCGGCCGAAAACAATTTGTGAATTTAGATTTGTGTTCTTTGAAAAACTGCAAGCAATCGATAAAATGTCTCCGGCTTATGGAATCTTCTCTCCAAATCTACCATCGTAAAAACGAAAATACAAGGTAACCCAAGATTTATCATGTCCCGAGGCATTTGTGTTTGCTTGCATTTTAAATGTCCAGACACTGCTCTTTCACATATTTTACCCCTGAAAGTGAAAGCAGGAAATCAGGGATTGCGCCTCATGCGGTAAACTGAGGAGCAAATTAGGAAACTTTACCAAAAGCGAAAGACCCAAGGGAAGAAAATTTGCTGCTCTCCCCAAAGGCCTCTAAAATTAATGCAGCAATATAATTAAAATTTAATTATCATGAAAAAAATATTTTTGCTGGTAATGGCAGCCGCTGGTTTGTACTCCTGCCAAAACGATGATGTTGCTACTACTGATTCTTCTTTTGCCATGAAAGCTTCTGGAGCAGATTATAATGTATGTTCTCCAGCATTGCTTGACACTATCGTGAGTGGTGATCTTACTGCTGCAAATGGGCCTCACGTTTGGACTAAAGACAGAGTGTGGACAATCAGAGGCGTGCTTCGCGTAAAAGGAACAACACTTACAATCAATCCAGGAACATTTATAAAGGCAGATCCAACGCTTACTACAGGTGCAAACGGAGTATTGGTTATCACTAAAGATGCTCAGATCAATGCAGTAGGAACGCCAACCGAGCCAATTGTTTTTACCAGCTGGAAACTTTTAGATTGCAATGCAGCTAACGCACCTGCACCAGGAGATTTTGGTGGTTTGGTATTGCTAGGGAATGCTCCTGTAAATACAGGTTCTGTTACTAATATAATTGAAGGATTGGGAGACCAGCCGAATCCAGAAGATTTTTATTTCGGAGGTTCTACTTCTGGACATGATGCCGGTAGCTTGCAATATGTACGTATCGAATATGGCGGAAGAAAATTAACTCCTGACGTAGAAATCAACGGATTGACATTTGGAGGAGTAGGAAATGCAGGCTTGAATGTAAATACTACTAAAATTCACCATATCCAAGTAACTTATGGTACAGACGATTCTTATGAATGGTTTGGTGGTACTGTAAATGCTAGAAATCTGGTTTCATTTGCTCCAGAAGATGATAATTTTGATTTTGACTGGGGTTTTGCAGGTTCTATCAATTATGCCTTGGCTTTGGCAGATAGAAATTCTACGCACAGCTTAAGTGGCGGCAATCCAGATTCAAATGGAATTGAATTGGATAACGATGCTGCAGGTTCTGGCAACACTCCATTTACAAGACCTATTATCAATCACTTGTCTGTGATTGGCGTAAGTTCTGCAGATGCGGGTTCGTATGAAAACGGTATACACGTAAGAAGAAACGGGCGCATAACATTGCTAAACTCAACAGTTGCAGGCTATGGTGTTGTTGCAACTCCAAACAGGTATGCTATCAATATAGAAAGCCCTTCATTGGCAGCAAACAGCTCATTTAACAATGTCGGGGTAAATTCTTATAGAACATCTCCTTTTACATTTCCAAGTTCAATTACGAATGTAACAGAAGCGACTAGTACTAATTTTGGAATGGGACAGCCGTTCTTTAACGCTGGAACTCTAAATTTTGCTGGCGCTACCAATGGTGCATTTGTAGATGGAACAACATGGATTGACAACTGGACAAAATTCAACAATTTCTAAAATAAAAATTCAGCTTGGCCAGATTAATCTCCGGCCAAGCTTTTTAACTTTTTAAACATGAAAAAAATTATCATTCTTACTTTTTTATTTTTTACTGTCTGCACGCAGGCGCAACTGGAAATTGCTTCATGGGATTTTCAAAATGGCGGCGATATTAGTGAATGGACCATTGCAGACCATGATGCTGTAAACGGATCAACTTGGGCTTTGCGAGATAATTACTACTCTGCAATTATGGGCGCAACACCCATCAATGTCTTAAGCTTAAATAATTTAGGAGGACCTGGTTTTGCAGATGAATGGGCGATATTGCCTGTCCAAGATTTATCGTTTTATTCAGGAACGCACTTAAATCTAGACTATCTAAAAGGTTTTTTTGAGGCAGAATCTGACATGCAGCTTTTGCTTTATGCTTTTGTATCCGAAAACACGCCTACTGTGGCAAATTTCCTGACAAGCTCACCTGTTGCAACAATAACTCTAACAGGAGATTTTAATGATCCTCCGCTTGAAGTGCCGTTGGCTGTGAATATTCCAGCAACGTATAATGTTGCAAACGTACATTTTGCACTAGTTTATAAATGGTCGCCAACTGGAGAAGGAGCGCCAAGTGCCGCACTTGAATTAACCAAAGTTGCAATTACAGCCGATCAAGTATTGGACATAAAAGATGCAGTTATCCGTACGAATACAAAAATCAAGCAAAATCCTGTTTCAGAAACGCTGCGATTTAATTTAGGCAATGCAGTCAATGCTGATGACTTGAGCATAAAGCTGTACAATTTCAGCGGCATGATGGTTAAGGAATCTAAGTATGACGAAGCGGGCATTTCTGTAAGTGACCTGTCAGCCGGAGCCTATTTTGCAGTGCTTAATGACGGAGCTTCCATAGAAAGGTTGAAGTTTATCAAAAAATAATACCTCTTAGCATTAAGAAATAATAAAAATAATGCCTGCAAATAGTTGCAATACATTTTAAATATTGACATGAAAGAAATATTCAATACTATGTTTCTCTTTACCCTTCTCGCCGTTACTGGTAGTTGTTCTAATGAGGATATGGTTCCTGTAAACGGCGAGCAGAAGGCAGGAAAAGTAGTAATAAGAAGCTATAATGCGCTTCAAGATTCCGTGCAAATTGTAGTAAATGGAAAACCTCTCGAAATAGGCACCCATGATGCATTTGTAAAGAGAATTGTAAAAGATTATGAATTTGTCTTTTACGACAATCAAGAAAAGAATATAGAAATAATAAATAAGGCAACTCGAGAAAAATTGCATTCTTATAATTTTTCTCCGCATTTTCCGGTAGACACTCTTTCTTTTTATCATAAGGATGGAATGTGGATAGACGATGTGCTTGCCAGCAGGCCTGGAACATTAAGTGCTACTGGCCGCACAGGCTACCGATTTATTTTCCCAACAATGAACAGGTATTCCAACAGTGGCTATGATGGGCCTGTTGATGCCATCATAACAAAAGTAAATGGCCAATTAATGGGAATTGCAGAGAATATCACAAAAGAAAATTTTAGCCCTTTTGTTGAGTTTGCCTATGGCGCTCCCCCGATATTGCAGGTAGAATTGGTAAAGCATGGCACCCAAGAATCTTATATAAATGGACAGCAGGTAATCATACAGATGGTAATGCAAAATAACAAGTCGAGGCTGATTGTTCTTGATGAGAAAGCAAATGTTGATGGCAGTTTCTCAGGTGTTGATGGCACTATCAATTTGGCCGACTATTTTGACTTTTAAGTAAGCTGAAACTTCTTGTAATTCTTGTTAGTGCTATATATTTTTAAAACTTACAAATGAAAAAGTATCATTTATTTTCTATAATAATATCCTTTTTTGCCCTAGGATTTTTGGCTGTCAGCTGCACCAGTGATGACAGCCCAGAAATCTACAAGGAAGGTACTAATGAATATGTAAACCAGTGGATATACCAGCAGATGAAGAGATATTACTACTGGAATGAGAATATTCCAGACGAAGGAAACCTTTCACTGCATCCGAAAGAATATTTCTCAAGCTTGGTGCATCCGAATGACCGGTTCTCATATGCACTTCTGCCTTCCATGCCCGGCACATTTCCTAAAAGTATAAGGGGCTCATTTGGGTTTGACATCACCTTTGTCGAACACCAAGGACAGGTTTATGGCACTATTCTTTATGTACTTTCTGATTCTCCTGCATATCGAAATGGACTTAAAAGGGGAAAATTTATAAAATCGATCAACGGCATTGCATTGAACCATGAGAATTATGAGCGTCTCTATAAAGATCTGACAAGCGCTAACCGCGCAGAATTGCAGGTAGTGGAATATGACGGGTCGATGTTTTCTTCTCCTGTCAGTGTCAGCATACCCGAAGGGATTACGCTACTGCAACCTGTCTTGAAACGCATTATTTTGCAAGGCAATGACAGGATTGGGTATCTCGAAATTCCGCATTTTGATGTCGGGCTGTCGCGTTCTCTCCTGCAGGCTTTCCAAGAATTTAAAAGCCAGTCTGTAAATAAGGTTGTTTTGGATCTTCGCTACAATGGCGGTGGGGACATTTCTTCTGCAACGGCACTTGGCATCCTGCTGGCGCCAAATATACATGCAGATGATTTGTTTATCACATTTAAGGGCAATAACAATGGAGGAACAATATCTCAATCTTTCAAGCAGTCCTTGGAGATGAACGAAGCACAGGTAACTTTCCAAGAGCTCAGAAATGCGCATCCAGAAATACAGAAAATATATATCCTTTGTGGAAGGCACACCGCATCGGCATCTGAAATAATAATCAATAATCTCAAGCCCTACATGGATGTGGTTACGATAGGAGAAAAAACAACAGGAAAGGATGTTGCAGGTTTTCCCATCGAAGATGACAGGATTCCGGGTCAGCCAGGATGGATTTTATACCCTTCAATTTATAAGTTATACAACGCAAGCAATGTCGGAGGCTATTCTGAAGGGATTGTTCCAACAATAGCCATGGATGAACTCCAGCAGGCCGAGATTTTTCCTTTGGGCGATCCAAATGAAATCTTGTTAAGAAGAGCTCTCAATGCAATTTCTTTGAACGGCCGCATCGGCAACACTCCTGAAATGCGAATGCTTTTAAAACAACCTATGAATTTCGATGCTGACCCTCTGCTGTATGTAAATCCTTGATTTCAGCAAACATTTATCCATTAGGCTAGAATCTTACAATTACCATAAAATGATAGGACTAGATCAGAAAAAACACGAAAACATGGTAAATACCATAAGCCGCTTTGAAGAATATTCTGCTATCTGCGGGCATATTGTTCCTGAAATTCACAGCGAAGCTATCCGTTCAAAAATATCTAAATTTAAAGACGCTCATGACCACTACCATATCCTTCTTAAGGAATTGGAAGAATGCATCGGTAACTATAGGGAGCTTCACGAGTCTTTGAAAAAAACAGCTTTTCCTTATGTTAGGAAGATGGTTGGAGAGGTTCGGCGTAAAAAGCATTTTAAGACATAAGATAGTTCTGCTTTATAGTTCCTAAGAGAACGCTGCGGTAACAGTAGCAGTAATCTAGGTTCGTTGTTTTTAATTCTTTATCAGATGATTTAAAGTTGCGGCAGACTCAGATAAAGATGGTCTCGGGGCATCAGGATCGTCGATTTGGCCATCTTTTCCAATAATGACAAACCTCGGAATGCCTGCAATCTTAAAATGCTTTATCCATTGCGAGTTCCAGCCATCGTTTGCCAGTAGCTGCACTCCCTTCAAGTTGTTAGCTATCGCAAATTTTCGCCATTTAGCGCGATCTTTTGGCGCATCAATCGAAATGCTTACAAATTGCACCGGCTTTCCTATGAAATTTTCTTCAAGTTTTTTAAGATGAGGTATTTCGCTTTTGCAAGGGCCACACCAAGTTGCCCAAATGTCCACATATACGACCGATCCCCTTAAGGAGGAAAGTTTCGAAGTTCCACCATTGAGATTTTCAAAATTGAAGTCAGGGGCAGGAGTGTTTTTCAGTGTGGCAACGCCGTTTTCTTTAGCCTTGAACAGTGCCAGCTGCTCAATAATTTCTTGATTTTCTCTTTCGTATTCTGCCAGCATCAGCGACGGAAAGTACCGATCGTATTTTTGGGATGCCAGCCGGATTTTCGCATCCTCCAGACGCTTTTTTAGGATGTCCTGTAGCTGGGCGTCGTCTGGGACAGCGCTTCTGAAGCGCTCCTTTAGCTTCTGGTCTTCCTTTTTCTTGATAAGTAAAAACTTATTTTCTTTAGATCCGCTACCGGAAAAAGCCAGCGTTTCGGCAAACTGCTTTCCGTCTGCCATAATTTTTAGGTCAGAGCCTTCACCGAGATAGAGCGTTGAAAATGCCGCACCGTCAAATAGTTGGTAAAAGCCACGGGGAGCGTCGAAATTCCCCGCAAAATTTCCCTCGGAGCCCTTGAGAGTAATTTTGAAATCATTGTTGTGTATGACAAGGGAGTCCGAATTGGGATTGTGTACCGATGCGCTTAGCCGTACGCCTTTCTGGCAGGATGCAGCGGTAATTGCAATTAGGATCACGATTGTGATTTTTTTCATAAGGTGGTATTTGTTTGCCTGAAACAGCTATCGTTTAAGGCTTGCGATTTATAGTATGCAAAACTACCGGAGAATTACGAGCTGTTGAATTTTAAATTACCGAACTGTCGGTTGAGCAGGATGAGCTGTCAAGCGATATTTACAGCTAGAGAGTTTAGGTCGATCATGTGATTGGCGACCTGCCATCAATGCGGATCTATCTATAAGATTGGAGGGTCGAAGTTTCAGTAATTTTTAAATCGACGTCGAATGAATGTCATGAATAATTAGAAGTGCTATAGCATCTTGTTTGTCGTACTATCTATCGAATACCTATGTTGAATATTTTTTATCATACCCACTTGGAAATGAAACAAATGTTTTTTTGGATTGTCAAAAAAAGGGGATGATTGAAAAATCATTCCTGCCAGTGGATTCGGGGAGAGTCGAAAACCCTTGACTGTTTTTTAGATATTTTATTTATTGATAATCAGTGTTTTATAAACATTGTGAAATATTGAAAAGTGCTGTTTTGTGCACGATTTGTGCACGTTTTTTATAAGGGAATCTTTTATTTTGACTTAAGTAAATGTAATAAAATTTGTAATTCGAGTACAAGTATATTTTATAAATATTTAATTTGCATTTACCTTTGCGAAATAAAGATGATTACCATGACACCGATAGAAATCAAATCGCACTTCGACCAGAATCCACCATCAGAAACCTTTGAATTATATCCATTGACAAAAATTACCGATTGTGAAAAGTTTTTACAGAGCACTTATAATACGCTAGCCAATCACAAGGGCAATTATGAAGATTGTCCAGCGTATTGGAGACTGAAAGAGTTTTATTTGGAGATTTGAAATTGAGAAATTTAGGAGATAATAAAAAAACTCACTTATATAGCTTTAACCTGATAATAATATATAGATAAATTTAATTATTCAGCGTGATCATTTTGACTAAAGTTTATGATTGGCAACAGTACAGGAGTAAGTCCACCTTTTAAAGAAATATTAGAAATATGTTCTCTAGCAAATGGTAAAATAATAGCTGGAGCATTGTATTTTATAAATGTTGCATGAGATATTTCTACATTTTCAGAAACTTCAAATACTCCGACAAGGTATGCACTTATTTCAAAAACTATATTTTCGTCTATTTTACCAGTGATAGAAACATTTAAACCAACAGATAAATTAAGACCTTCTTGAGTATCATCAATTTCAATATTAACGAAATTTCTAATTTCATCATCAAAATTTATTGTTTCCTCTCTTTTAAAACTGCTGTTTAACAGTGTAATTTGACTGAGCTTATAAGATAAATTTTCAGACATGTTTTTATAGATGTTTTATACTAAACAATTGTATTTTGAATCAATATTAGGAACGGTTTGTGTCTGTCTGGAATTGCTATTATATGTTAATACTAAAGAATTCAGTTCGCCTAATTTATCTACATTGTGTAGTATCGTAGTTGACATGATATTAGTAGGATTTGTAACTTTATCAAAATCAAAATGAATAGTTTTATTAAGTAATTGATTGAAATCAACCTTTTCTGAATAAGGATGATACATAAATTCTGAAATCTGCTTCATTTTGTGATGCATTGGACTTATTAATCTCATGCTGTAAGTAAACGAACTATTACATTCGACAGCATGCCTGTACAGTACATTTTTATCATTGATAGTTATTGGGTGCGTCTTTGTAAAGAAAACTAGACTCTCATTTGGAAATTCGAGATAGAATCGTTCTTTAATATTCCACTCTAATTCGTTATAGTACTCGTTTTCAAATAAAATCTCAGGTAAAATTTCTATAAGATGCGAATTAGAAAAATCTTGAAACTCATACCTTACCGATAAGTTATCAACATCTGAAATCAAAGCTTTTAATTCTTTGACAACATGTTTTTGTGAATTTGTCATCTAAATGTGGTTTTTAATTCCATTATAAGTCTTTTGCTTAATCTAAGGGTACTTTGGCTAAGTTCGTCGCCAATCACATCAGGTGAATAATCAGCCTTTATTCGGGTGTTTTTTAAAATGTTCAAATCTCTGCTTAAATTGCCCGCTTCCGTAAAAGACTTACCTTTATTTCTATACTCTTGACTAATTTTTTGTATCGTATTTACATGCGAGTCACCAGATGTACTATTTTTTAACTGTTCATACGTTATATTTAGGTGACTTTTTAAAGTAAACATAATATACTGAAAACAGCCATAATACGAACAGTGTATACTTGAACAATATAAATCTTCCTGAATTAGCAATTCTGCCGCTTCAATATTAAATCCTGACTTATCTTTTACTGTACTCAATTTACAAAAAATGTGTAACTATTCGGCCAAAAATAGTATTAAGTTATAGATATTAAATAACAATTATTTAATTTATAATGATTCTAAATAGTTATTCTTTTTTTCGACGTGGTAAAATTGTAGGTTCAGAATCTAAACCACCAATGAAATAAAATATTTTATCCATAATATTGCACATCCTATTTAAACTTTCCAAATATTCATATATGCTGTTTCCAAGTTCATACTCAACAGTGTTATGTTTGATTATATCTGGACCTAAAATGTTCAAAGCTTCAGTCTTGTCGATGACAAATCCATGATCTTTATACTTGTAGACTAACTAATTTGCAATAATGTTGGCATCCTTTGGCAAATTTTCTTTATGGGTATTCAATAAGTTTTCTGCATATTGCATAGCAGATTCAGCAACTCTTTCATAATAACCAATTTGAATAGGCTCAATGGACATGCCTAAATATTCAGCAAACATTTTTGAAGATTCCGGGTTTTCCGATACTAATTGGGCGATATGTTCAATCGAATTTTTGAGTCCTAGTGTTGGCAATCCGTTTATTTGTGGGTCTATGGGACCTAGCTCACTTAAACTACCCATATGTATTTCGTTAGCTGCACAACAGAGTAAAGTCGCTGCTGATTTAGCGTGTCGAGGTACAACTACGACAAATTGACCATTTGAGTATTCTCTACACAATTTCCCAATTAGATATGCAGAACCGGGAACTCCACCGCTTGAAAGCAGTACCATTAAAACTGGCTTCTTCTTATCGAAAGCAGTAACTGCACTGTAAACTTTATCGGCATCACTTTTTAACATGGTGCTATCGTCGTGTAAAATAACAATATTGTATTTTTTTGAGATCTCAAGTTTACTAAGTTCCTGTTGAAGAAATTTTTTAAAGACTTTATTGAACTCTGGAACTATAGAATCGTTAACCTCATCTTGATAAGCATCAAACATCTTTCTGATTACTTCGAACCTACTGATTTCTTTCTCTTCTTTCAACGGTGGTATAGAAGATTCGGCTGTATTTTCTTTTGCCATACGAATAAAATTAATTGTGTAATTATATGTTATAATTAAATGAACAGTTGGTCTGTTTAAACTTATGAATTTAGCGCGACCAAATGAAATACTCCTCCCAAAACTCCAGCAAAAACATAAACAATTCCTTTGATCTTATATATCTTCAGCATCTTTTCATCAGCAGGAATTAATTCATATTTTTCGACTTCCCTGTAGCCTTCTACTCTATAACCTACATTATATCTGCGGTCCGGCTTTTTAATAGCCTGCTTTTCTTTCCAGAATTGCTTTCTTGTCTTTCTGACTATATTGTGGATGCCTCTCCAGATTGCGATTAAAGGTCCTGCAAAAGGAATTACCCATGCAATAAGAGCCATCCCGATGACTTTTAGAATTGCAAAATCTTGCTTGAGGTATTTTGTGTGGTAGCTTGACATTGATTATTAATTTTATTTTGCGAAGCTAATCGTTTGTTTTTTCTGTTCCTTACGGTTTCCCGTAAATCTACAAAGCATCAGCTAAAACCCATGATCTCGACTTCAGCACCAATTTCGCCAGAAATCCTAAGACCCGTCGCAATGCCATGCGAAACGCAATGGGTAATCATCAGATCATCCCGAAGGTAGCTATCTTTAATCTGTATTTCGTTTTTGTATTGCTGCATTATATCCAATAGTTTTTCTTTATCTGCTGGCGAACATATGAGCTTGAAATTAAATTTCATAAAATTGTCTTAAGCACAGAAGTAGGTTAAGTGTCTGGGACAATTTTACGGTTTTCCGTAAATGCAAAGGAAACTGATATGGCAAACATATTCATTCTGACTTATACAAAACCACGTAGAAATACCTGTTTTATTCAAGATAATTTTCTTAAATTAGAGAAAGCCTTAAGCTAACTATTATGAATAACGATGGAAACGGGAATGGAATGGATGAAATCGAAAAGAAATACCGATGGAGGATGAACCTGGCATGGGTATTTCTTGCATTGGTACTTGTCTGGATTACATCTATTTTGTGATTGCCCTTAAGAAGAATCCTTATCTTCTCGGAGAGCTTCTCTTGTGGGATTTGACAGTAGTGCCGTTTTTCATCTTGTATGACTTCACGCTGACATTCTTTTTGCCTCTTTGGTAGGGAATAGAAATTGAAGTGTCAGAACCTGCCGGCAAGGCTGTTTTCGCTTCGATGCTTGAAAATGAAAACGTCAGGAGAAATCCTAATAGGAATAATAATTTTTTCATGATAAATATTTTTTAAGTTGAGCCAAACTTAAGCATTGCGTTTTCATGATTATTATGGGTTTCCGCAAATACCCATTTTTAAATCACAATAAATATAAAAGTAAAAATCTTACAAATAAATGTAATAAAATTCATATGTTTTTCGTTTTGTTATTGATAATGAATTTATTAACAAAAACCAATAAACTATGACAGAAGTAGTAGCAAATTTGCAAGCATTAAGAAATGTAGACACAACGGTAATGTTCGGAAACGAGCTTTGTTTCGTAAAAGGACATACCTTTGATGGAGACGGCGGGGGAGGTCTTTTCATGTGGAGTACGATGCCGCCGTACTATGGCACGGGAACGTATGCGATAGATAACAACGGTACTGTGATTAAGACCCAATCTACCACCCAGGACAAGGGAAGATGGGTTAGGCAGTACGATGGGCACATTAACGTTCTGTATTTTGGTGCTTTCGGAAAGACGCAGGATTATACGGTGGCCTTCCAGAACGCTATAGATTTTGCTTGGATGAATGCCCAAAATGATCCAGAGATGAAGGGCTCGGTGGTCTATATCCCGAACGGCAGTTACCGCATCAACACTCTTATACTAAAAAGCGGAATATCAATCATAGGTGAAAATATAGACAGGACGGTTCTCCAGACTACGGTCAACCATACCGCTGACTATATGCTCAAGACACAGACAGGCCCTACCTTTTTGAATATGGAAAATATAACCCTGTACGGAAGGAATGAGACAAATGCTGGAGGCATGCTGTTGAAGGACGGCATATGGAATTCTTCGTTCAAGAATATCAAGATTTTCAACTTCGGGGGACATGGGCTCTTCTTGGATACTGTACAGGACAGCCCTCTCCCGAACCAGTTCAACACGTTTGAAAACATAAGGATTTCAAAAATGAATGACTTTTCGCACTGTCTGAAGATAACAGGGCAGACCGGACAAACGACATTCATAAACTGCAATTTTGACGGATACAAGTCCGGCACGCCATCCAGATTTCCCAAAGGACACAACGTAAATATTTCGCATACCGGCTCAACTACCACAGCAATATTGAGCTTCATAAACTGCAGCTTCCAAGAGGGCGACTATGGAATCTACTTGAATTATGTAGAAAACGTGAATATTGATACCTGCTGGTTTGAAAACGTAGGCGTTTCCATAACGCTTAACGGCACAGAATATAACAGCTGCAGGGATATTACTGTGCAGAACTGCAGGTTCGCGAATGCATCTGGATACGGTTCGCTGGTAGTGTCTCCGGATAATATAAAGGGAGGGCAGTGCATTTCCGTAGCCAATTCATTCGTAAATGTTTATAATAACTACGTAGTCGTAAGTGATCCGAACAGCCCGAACTTAAGCAAGGACAGCTCATTTATTTTTGCAGAGAATAATAGGAATGGGGGGATAGCTATATCGGACAACGTATTCCAAGATAATAAGCTTGGATTGACGCATGGCATCGTCCAGACAATACATTTTTCCTCTGGCGCTCTCGAATGTGCAAGGCACAAGTTTGTCAGAGTCAATTATTATCCAACTGCCATATTCTACATAGATTCTTCAATAAGCGCAACAGAAACTATTACAATAAAGGCGGTTGGAAGTATCTCTTTCAACAACTTGGGAAATATCAATCTGCTCGGGAAAAGTACGCTAGCTCTGAATGCCGGAGATGTTGTGGTATTCATGAAAGCAGATGTTCCTACAGGATTGTATCTCGATACCTTCCAGCTGATTTCCGTCCTCAGGGCAGCGCAGGTATAATTCAAATAGAAAAACCGAAGAGTAATGTCTTCGGTTTTTTTTGCCAAAAAACTACTTCTTAGATTTCTTAGATTATTACTGGTTCCCATATTACCAGTCTTTTTTATTATTGTTGCTTGACATATATTCTTTTAAAGTAGCTACGATGTTGTCAACAACTGTGATGGTTCTGTCAAGATACTGGTCAGCTATATCTCTGGCATTTTTTTTAGCTTTTTTATATTCGGCAGATTTTTCTTTAGCGAAAAGTTCTTCAGCTGTAAAGCTTGTGGCTTTTGTCTCGTATCTCAAGGAGTATATTTCATAGCGATATCGATCATCCTTAACTTCAACTTTTATTGTGAAATGTAGATTAACAGGTAGGGACAGCTTTTTATTTTGAATTGGAATAGTTAAGAATCCCTTGCCGATTATAATCCCATTTTCTTTATCGTCGAGTTGGACAATGTTTCCTGTAGATAGCATATCATCCACAAAGAAAATTTTAGCTTTTCTGTAAAGATCTGTTTTATCCGCGCCCTTTATATTGACAACTTCACTATAGACAATTTCGCCTTTTTCATTAAAAGGAAATTTGTCGTGTAACTGAGCATTTGCATTATTAGATGAGAAGAAAATGAACAGGATAAGTATTATTTTATTCATCATTTGTTTTTACGGATTTTCGAAATACCAATCACCTTTTTTACACACAGATTTAATTTCTGTACAATTTACTCATAATAATAGTTGGTTTTTCTTTGTAAATGTCCGTCGTATGATTCAATTTTTTCTGTTGGATATTCTTCCGAATTATAAGTGTAGGTATAATTCCTGACAGTTTGGTTGCTTACAGTTTCTTTGGTTATGTTGTTTTTAGTGAAACGCGGGCCATTGACTTTTAAAACTGCATCGCTGTAGATGATTGAAAATGGATTTTTGGCAGTATCGTGGCTATAAACTATGTAGCCTGCATCGTATTCATATCTCACTATGTTTCCCGCATTGTCATGGTCGTAATATCTGTCATCGTTCAATGCGCCGTTTCTATACTGTTTCTCATTGGTTACAAAGCCGTTGCTGTCGTAGGCGTAATTGTTAGTGTAATTTATGCCTTCCTCACGAGAAACCGTGCTGGTGACCCTGTCGCCCGTATAGCTCAGGATTATGTATCCGGTAGAAGTATTGTTTTCAAAATGATTTTCCCTCACCAGCCTCTGGTTTTCATAAACAAATTCAGTCTTGAAGGTATTGCCTGTGCTTTCACTTCCCTCCACCAAGGTAATTATGTTGTTGGTATAGTTCAGGTTGGTTGTCAGGACGGTATTGTCGTTAAAGTCGGTCTCGACAATCTTGACCAATTTTAGCCCAGAGTTTGCTGGAGGAGTATCGCCTTCATCAGATACGCAGCTGAATAATGTTAATGCAAATAATGAGAGTAGTAATTTTTTCATGTTGGTAATTTTATTGTTTTGTTTTCCTTTTGTTTTAAACTGTCAGTGGTTTGCAGGATTTATAATATACTTTAAAGCAGTCGAAATCTACTGCTTTTTTCGCTATCCATCAGCCCTTGGCATGCCTTTAACTTATTTTCCGTATTCTATCTTCCTCATGTATTTCGAAGTCTCATAGCGCGGCTCCTTTTTTCCGTCCACATGATAGATTACCAGCTGATGCTTTTTTACTTCAATAGCGTTTCCTTTTGCGTCAGCAGTATATTCATATTTTGTGCTTAAAACATTTTCTTTATAATATATCGAATATGTTTTTAAATTTCCGGACTTATCGTATACAAACTCATGTTGCGACGACTTGCTACCGTCAGCATTGAAATTTATGACTTTTGTCTCCCTTCCTGCGGTATCATAAGACACCTGCTTTTCTAAGTGTGTTGCATCAGTAAGCGCATCGGTAGAATGGAATTCCTTGTCGCTGCCTTTAGCTGAAACGCTATGTTTTTGGTGGTTTTTCAGCACGCCGTCCTGGTAAGTTAAGAATTCGATGTTGTTGCCCCCTTTGTCATACAGCCAAGCATGCTTATATTCTCCCTCTTTTGCCTTGGTGATCTTTTGGCTAGCCAGCTTCCCTGACTTATTATAAACATTAAGAACGGTCTCTTCTAAATTTCCGTCAATATCATAGCGCTCAATCCTTACTGCGTTTTTTGAAGCATCATACCACGACTTGGTTTCTGAGGTTTTATATCCGCTTTCAGAGTAGTCGCCTACTACTGCAGCATTGCCACCCTTATCCAGCTGAGTAATTTTGACAAACTTTGTTGGCTCTTGTCCAGAACCGTATCCTTGCATTTTTTTAAGCTCGGCATTATCCCTTATCGTAAAATTTTTGATAAAAGCATCAATGTCGCTACAACGGCACTTGTAATTGGTAACGGTGCTGCCATTAAAAATATTTGCCTCAGTTGATTGGCTTCTCCTGGAACCTTTAAAAGAAGTAAGCATGCGTCCATTTTTATCATAACTCACTTTCTCTACAATGGTAAAGGTGGGATTCAGACTATCGCCAGATAATTTACTGACTGTATATGCGGTGATTTTTCCTTTCAGCGGTGTTTTGTAAAACTCATCCTGTGCGAAAGTGCTAATATTTATAAAAAGAAAGAGTAATAGTAATTTTTTCATGTTTTTGATATTATTTATCTTATAGGTTTCAACATTGTGATCAAAATTACCAATCACTTTTTTTAAGACTTTCACTTGATATTGATTAGAGTGCTCCTTTTGCATCAGCTGTATTTTTTGATTTTTTCTCATCTAACTGTTTTTCAATACGATTATTAACTTCAGAATCAAATATCAAAAGGTCGACATAATAGTAATAACCTTTTTCTACAACTTGGATTTCTAAACGTTTATTTCCAATATTCCAACCATAAACATTGTAATTATATCCTTCTTCTATATTTAATCTATCAATCACTTCGTGCTCATCGTCAGTATTCCCATACTGCTGAACGATTACCTCTTTCAAAGCATTTATTTGATCTGGAATTAATGAATTATAATCTTCCCATTGAATAGGGCGTCCTATTATGCGTAACCAATATATTTTATCATCGTCATATAAATCTACCATACCAACTTCTGAAAAAATATAATTACCAAGTCTAGGATCGTTATCAATCAATATTTCAGAATCTTTGTTTTTTGATTTTTTTATAAATTCTGCTTTTTTCTTATCAAAAACTTTTTTTGAATCTCCAAACTTAATAGTGCCGATTATTTTATTTTTTTGCTGGGAAGTAAAAATATTTTGGTTTGATTTTTTATAATCCTGATTATCAGAAATAGTAAGAGTATCCTCAAGAATATTGCTTAAATCAATTGTTTTATTATTTTGACATTTAGAAAATAACAAGCTTAATAATAGTACTAAAGTAATTTTTTTTCATAAGAACAATATTTTGACAAAAATACATTTTTGATAATACATTAAAACAAGTAGAAATTACTAAAAAAACTTCTTCAAGCACCCCTTAACACGGTAAATCTCCTTGATAATAGATTTCGGAATATCCAGTTCTGAAAATTCTGGGCTTTTACTATATAGAATTAATCTGAAGCAATTGTCATTTTCTGATTTTCCAACGATTGTAATAGTTCTGAAGTCTTCACTAACAACTGCGTAGATTTCTCCATATAAAAGGAACTTATCCCAATTATTAACCTTTTTAAGTGCTGCAATATCTCCATGCGATATAAAAGGAGACATACTTTTTCCAGTGATGCTTATCCAGCAATCTACATCATTAAGTAGCTTAAAGTCTATGTAGAAAGATGGCTTAATTGCTTTATCATTTAAGATAATATCGAATCCACCTATAAAGTCTACATCGTAATAAGGTGTACCACGCTTATAACTTGCTGTTAGTTGTTATGCAATATTGTGATTATTTTTGTCAATATCATAATCGAAATCTTCAGGTTTTTCGTTCCTTTTGCGTCCATTTTCAGTGATTAGAATAATTATAAATAAAACAATATTGTGGTTGTTTTTTGTTTAAAACTTTTAAATCATAGTATTGTGATTGTATTTGTACTCACAATACAACGACAAAGCAAATATACTGAAAACCTAACCACAATAGATTACGGTTTTCCTCCAAAAAATTATTCAAACCTTAATTATTCAGATTATGAAAAAAGTTAATCAAAATTCAAAAAAAAACAACAAGTGCATGGTCTCTGTTCAGAAAATACGAGCTTTCATTTCACAGGCTTTGACAAAAGCATGGAATGATTTCAAAAGAAGCGAGCTGGCTTTGATATAGCTAAAGCTGAATTTACTTTGATTAATTCACCACAGAAAAAGAGGTCTGGCAGGGCCTCTTTTTTTTATTTATCTATCCATGTTTAAATCGTGAAATTTTTAAAAAATAATTAAGCATTCTCCGCCAAAAATTGAATATCTCTAAATTACAATTGAAAACAGGTATAAACACGCTGCCCTGTTTCTGCGCTTAGCAATATTTTTATACCGAAACAAAAACACAATGATATGGAAGATTTAAAAAGTTACATTGACAGCCTAGAAATACCTGCCGGTGAAATATCCAGCAGGAGAGAAGCTTTGGCCAGTGCTGCATCTGCCGCTGCTAAAATCGATGGAGGAAGCATAATTGGATTTGCCGAAAACGCATCAGTCCAGGTTCAAGAAGATATTTTGTACTCAACGCTCTTGGCACAGCTGACATCCGACAAGAGATATGATAAATTTAGATCGCCTGAAGATTGGATTAGCTACTATATGGATGTAATGGGCAAGATTGGATGGTCTGTAAATGAAAAATCTTCTTCTACCTACCACACAGGGGAGTCTGCGTTTAGAATGGATAAAGTCAGCATCGGACTGATTGAAGGGGGAGCTCCGGCTGATGCCGTCGCATCCCTAAGGTCAGCATCGGAAATCTTGGCAAACGACTGGAGAAGCAGAGCAGGAAATATTTTTCAACAGGGAGGCTCTAGAGGAGATTCAGGAAATTTTCAAGTTATGGCGGCTGGACCAGACTCGGTAAGCTTCGGATTTTTTTACTTCACAAGCCGTGATTCACAGGACAATTTCTTTACGGCGGACTGGAAAACTCAAAACACAAGACTATCTTACAGATTGTTTGAATTGAGGCTTGATGATAGTTATTACAGCTACGTAAGGGAAGCGGTTATTGCCAAGCTGGGAGATTTTATCAATAGGTGCATTTCCAATATTTAAATCAAATGAAGCCACTCAATCGAGTGGCTTCTTAATTAAGAATCTGGTAACTTTTCCATAATCTGCTTTCTGTTAACCTCTTTTACAACCTTTGCATAAGTTAGTGTTGTGAGTTTTGAAGTATGGCCATAAAGTTCTTTTAGGGCATCCAAATCAATTCCAGCTAATATCTTTTTGTTAGCCCCTCGGTGTTTTTCTGAATATATATTTACATTTATTCCAAGTTCAGTCTTAACTAATTTTCTCCATAATTTGGTTGCAGTATCGCTATGTAAGTTATCTGGGGATGGAATAAAGTCAGTTTCTTTTTTCAAGCCTCTATTTCGATTTGTCCCTCGTCTTGTGCCAAATAAATAATAAACTCCAGGATAATTAAAAGCTGTAAATTTTCCAAATCTTTAAATAGGAAATCATTTATAGGAACAATTCTATAAATGCCAGTTTTTGTAATTTCAGGCGGTAATATTATTTCCCTATTATCCAGAGATATCATTTCAATTTTTATCTGGAGTATTTCTTCTGGTCTGATTCCAGTATGAAATATTACAGAGTTAAAATATAAAAATTGTACCATGTATTTCTAAGATGGTTATTTTTAAAGATTGTTCATCAGTTGCTGGAATATTAGCAATTGTAACTGGAGTTTTTAAACTTTTTATTTTAGAAGCCAGATTAAACTCGATTATGTTCCATTCAATCAGCTCGCAAATAATCGCACGCAGATATCCAAGATTTTTGTTGTAGGCTTTATTACTCCATTTCCTCTGCTTCTGGATTTTCTCCATGATAGTTTTGATGTGAACCCGCTTTGTATCTGCAATAGGAAGGTTTTGCTATTTCAAGCTGTTGATTGCTGTCTTTGCATACTTGATTTTAAGGTTATAATGGTCCTTTGTGTTTGTGCTGATATTTGGAATTCTCTTTTCCATAGCAAAGTCAATGGCATTTCCATCAGAATTTGGCATATCGGAACTGCAGGATTCCAATTATCTTTTAAACGCTTCAATAAAGCTTCTGCTAAGATGTTGGCTTCTTTTTCTATTTCCTTGAAAGTGGAATAATAATTTATCCCTTTTTTATAAACGAATTTTTTACCGTTGTATCTGAAGTAAACGTACCACGGCTTTGATAGATCATCATACTTGACAACCTTTGGAATCGTATAGACTGCTTTCATTTTAATTGAATTAAAATGCTTGAGGGAGCATGCAATCTGTACACTATTTGTACACTTTTTTTTTGAAAGATGTGTGAACCCCTGATTTTACAGGGGTTTACAGTGGAGTCGGGGAGAGTCGAACTCCCGTCCAAACAAGCAACTAAAAAGATTTCTACGCGCTTATTTCTTGATTAGGTTTTCGTCATTGTGCAAGGCCAAGAACAGCCACACAACACTTATCTTCTTAGTTGTCAAAACAGTCCCGAAGCTTAACTGTTTCTAGGTTTATTTTTACGGTTCCCCTTTAAAGAACGCCACAAACCAAGGCTTTCAAGAGGAATCCTGCTTCCCTACCTTGTAGGGACGAGGCTAATCTTACTATAATTCAGATTATGCAGCTAGAGCGTAGTTATTTTCGCCGTGTAAAAGTGTTAGGACCATTTATTTACGAGAATTGTCCCAGTTCTCGACGTGCTTACTTTTCAATTCGACTTGCTGTCAAAACCAGTCGACCCCAATATTTAAAAGAACATTTGCCTTAGTGCAAAAATTATACCACAAAAGTAGTCAAATAATTCAGATTTGCAATTCTAAATTATTCTAAAGCATCTTCCTTGCTAAGTTTTATTGGATAGGTTCCGAATAAAGGAGCCAATTTCCATACTTTATAGGTTTTCAGCGTATATTTATTTGAAAGTGCAAAAATGGCAACCGTATCTTTTTTCAATTTCACATAGGATGAGGTATTTCCGTGCCACCAGCCATTGTGGTAAAAAAGCTGTTCGCCGGTTTCCCATTCCATCATTCTGATTCCCAATCCATAATTTTTATTTCCCCTATGCTCATAGCTGTAGCCTTTAAAAGCTTCGCTCACCAAAACCGGATTCAAGAAATCTTTAGAATAAGTAGCTACATCAAATTTTAGCAAATCTCTAGGCGTAGAATAAATATTCTTGTCGCCATAAACATCATCGAGATGGTTGCTTTCATAAATGATCTTGTTTCCTTTATAAGACTGGCTTGCAGATTCTCTGTCTTTATTATAGTCAAAAACAAAGGTGTCTTTCATGCCAATCGGATCAAAAATCATTTCCTGCATCGCATCGCGGTAGTTTTTTCCAGTGATTTTTTCTATAACCAAAGCCAGAATTGCATAATTCGTATTGCAATATCCAAATTTTCTATCAGGCTTGAAATACAATCCAAATTTATGCTTTGCTAGCAAATCTAAAATATCTTGATTGTGAAGCATTTTTGAACGGCTCCAAATTTTGGTATCATCAGCAAAATAAGCATAATTTGGCAAGCCGCTTCGATGATTCAAAAGCATTTTAATCGTGATGTCAGTATAAGGAAATGACGGCAGAATCATGTTAACTTTGTCTTCAAGATTTAATTTCTCACTGTTAATTAATTTCAAGACAGCAGTCGCAGTCAAGACTTTTGAAACAGAAGCAATATGAAGAGGCGTTTTGGCATCAATTTCTTTGCCTTTTGAAAAATCAGAACTTCCTTCATACTTTTCAAAAATAATCTGCCCATTTTTTGCTACAAGAAAACCCCCGTTCATAGAATTGTTCGGCCAATTTTTTTCATAGAATTTTTCAAGCGAGCTTCTTTTTGAAGTAATATATTCGGGATCTAATTTTTTTCCGTGTAATCCATAAAGGTTCTCATTTTCATTTTTTGTCGTGTCATTCGAGGCAAGCTGCTTCTCCTGATTTTGGCAAGAACCTAGTGTTAATGCAGTAAACAGAATTGAAGTAGCAAGTATATATTTTGATATAGTCATTGCAAAATTGGTGGTTAAGGAGCAAATATAAAAAATCACAAACAGGTTTGCTCTATACTTTAACATATAAAAAACTAAATTTATTGTGCCAGATTTGAGTTTTTTTTCAGTTAAATATATTTAAAACTCACAATCAAAAGTTTATGAATTTTTATCTTCAAAAACCTTTTGAATTTCTTAAAGTTAGTGTTATATTTGAAACAAATTACAACGATGTAGTTATAATGTAAAATTAAACGCAATCATTTTGTTAATAAAATGATAATATTGCAATATTTGTATTAATTTGATTGAAGCCTCAGTCTATAATTTTTAAAAAATAATATGAAATTCGGAATTATTAAGGAAAGAAAAAATCCTCCAGATAGGAGAGTAGTTTTTACTCCAGAAGAAGCTGCAAACATAAAAAAACAGTTTCCGGAAGCAGAAATCATCATCGAAAGTTCTGATATCAGAATTTTTAATGACGAAGAATACATTGCCAACGGTTTTCAAGTTGCCAAAGATGTTTCTGATTGCGACGTTCTTTTTGGCGTAAAAGAAGTGCCGATTGACAGCCTCATTCCAAATAAAAAATACTTTTTCTTTTCACATACGATCAAAAAACAGCCTCATAATAGAAAGCTGTTGAAAGCAATTTTAGAGAAAAATATTGATTTATATGATCATGAAACAATTGTTGACAAAGATTTCAAACGCCTAATAGGTTTTGGAAGATATGCCGGAATTGTTGGCGCTTACAACGGATTAAGAGCTTTCGGAATTAAATTTGAGCTTTTCAATCTTCCAAAAGCGGAAACTTTGGCTCACAAGGAAGAATTGATTGCAAAATTAAAAAGACAAGTACTTCCTCCAATAAAAATCGTGCTTACCGGAACTGGAAAAGCAGGAATGGGCGCCAAAGAAATCTTGGACGGAGTAAAAATCAAGGAAGTTTCACCAGAAAATTTTCTTTCTAAAAAATATTCAGAGCCAGTTTATACGCAAATCGATGTCTTGGAATACAACAAGCGCATCGATGGAAAGCCTTCTGACAAGGAAGATTTCTATAAAAATCCAAAAGAATATACTTCTGATTTTGAGCGTTTTGCAAATGTTTCTGATATTTTCATGGCAGCCCATTTTTATGGAAACGATGCGCCGGTAATTTTGACTCGTGAAATGCTTATGTCTAAAGATAATGCAATTAAAATTGTTGCCGATATTTCTTGCGATGTTGACGGTCCGATTGCTTGCACGATCAAAGCCTCTACGATTGCCGAACCGCTTTTTGGCTACCATCCAGGTGAAAATAAGGAAGTAGATGTTTTTCATCCTGCCGCGATTGTGGTGATGTCGATTGACAATTTGCCTTGCGAGCTTCCAAAAGATGCGAGCGAAGGTTTTGGAGAAATGTTTATGGAACACGTAATTCCTGCTTTTTTCAATGGTGACAAAGACGGAATTTTAGCACGCGCAAAAATTACAGAAAACGGAAAATTAACTCCGAGATTTGAATATTTGCACGATTATGTAGAAGGAAATGAACTAGTTACTTCTTAATCATTTACATATAAAATCAAAAGCCTGTCAAATCTGACAGGCTTTTTTTATGGATTAACCTGATTCTTAATTGTGGCTCCAGTCAATTTTTCTAGAAAAATACATCACGGCGCCCAAGATTAAGAATAGCCCGATGCTTCCAACCAATAAAGCATAGTTTTCGAGCTGGATTATCACATAAATGAAGGAATAAAGTGCAGTCAGCGAAGCTCCAATAAACATTGGGAATTTCTTGTTTTTCAATATAGAAACGGAGTAAATGACAATCATGGCAATAACCGAAATCGAGGCTATGAGGTAAGCAATTTGAAAGCTGGAATGTTCGGTAATCGAGATCAAAAGCGTGTAAAACATGATCAAGGCAAGGCCGATCATGCTGTATTGAAAGATATGGATTTTAATTTTGCTGATGGTTTGAATTAAAAAGAAAACTAAAAATGTGAGTCCGATTACTAAAAATCCGTATTTTGAAACACGCTCATTTTGCTGGTATTCGTCGACAGTTTCGATTAATTTCACGCCAAAACTATAACTGTCAAGATTTGGAATGCTGTTCAAATGCTGTTGCGAAAACGGGCGATTGATTTGAAAAATTTTCCAGTCGGCATGAAAACCGTCTTTTGTTATCTTTTTTGTTGCGCCTTCCACTGCAAAAGAACCTTCAAAACTTGGCGAATCCCAATTTGAATCGATGCTTACCATTGTTGATTTTCCAATCGGAATGAATTTGACACTGTTGCTTCCATTATATAGAATTGAAAAGTCAAAATTTAAGTCATTGTCGGAAGTTAAATTGTTGTAATTAAACAAATTGGTTTCAAGTTCTCCGTAAGTTTTATCACTTTGGTTTTTAGACTCAAAAACTAAAGATTGGCTGTTTAATTTGATATTCAGGTCGCTTTTGATGCTTTTCAAATTAGTAGTTTTTACCACAATACTCGCTTTGTCCCACAAAATATCTTCCTGATTGATCTGTAATTTTTCAAAGTCTGGTTTTATAAAGGAACCTTCAAATTTCATAGCAGCAGAAAATGCGACATATTTGTAAAGCGCTCTCTTCAAAGGAATTTCTCTTTTTACATTAGAAGTATTTTTAAGTTTTTCTGGAAAGAAATACGCATATTGAACTGACGCTTTTTTCTCAATTTCAATTTGCTTGGTAACAGGATTCGTAATTGAAGTTTCTGTGTAAGATTTGTAAGGAATTTTTAAAATAGGGCCATAAAAATTAATGTCTTTTCCCCAAGTTTCAGTGACTTCATTCACGACTTCGTTTTTTCGTTGCGATCTTTCTTGGATTAAATTTTGGACAAAACTAAGCGGAATTAGTAAGATTAGGGTCAGCAATCCGACCATCAGCATTTTTGCGGTATTGGATTGTAAAAAAGTCTGTTTTTCGTTTTCTTCAGTTTGCATAATTGATTGATTTTAGAGTGTTATTAATTTTTTATTGAATTTGAAATGCATGTTGAATAGTCTTTACCGGGATAAGTAGCATTTTTGAATAATCTAGGTAATGAAAACGAAGTGCACGATTTCCACGGTGGTATTGTTTCAAGAAATAATTGATTTTGGTAGGATAGAAGAGAGTTCCGGTCAAGATTACCATAAAAAGATAGAGGCTTCGCTTGCCATTTCCGAAGAGATAATATTGCATTCCGATTTCTTCAGGAACAGTGATTCCGGTATTTGTCAAAACATGAATTACATCGTGGTCTTCTAGTTTTGGCTGTATTTCAAAATTATATTTGTATAAAAACCAACCCAAATGAAAACCAAGGCTTTCCTCAGGGAATTGCAATAAATCTTTGGCATCGATATTCCAAGGTTTGTTGCTTTTGAAATATTTTTGGTAAGGTTTTTTACTTACTTCATAAAGTTTTTCGATGAATAAATCTTTCATATTTTATTTTTTAAAAGTACTTTGAATTTCAAAGTTTAGGTATAAAAAAATTTCTATTGTTTTTGGATCAATTTTTCAAGCGCTTCAATATGGTCTTTGAAAGCTTTCTTGCCGTCTTTAGTCGCGATGTATCTTGTGTTTGGTTTTTTACCAATAAATTGCTTTTCGATCATGATATAATTTTCAGCTTCTAAAGCTTTTGTGTGGCTGGCAAGATTGCCGTCAGTAACGCCTAAAAGTTCTTTCAGCATATTAAAATCAGCACTTTCATTGACCATTAAAATAGACATGATTCCCAGTCTGATTCTGTGGTCAAAGGCTTTATTAATATTTTGAATGATGCTTTTCATTATGCTTTATTTAGTTTTATTGTATCTTTTCCAATCTCAAAGATAATTTTTTGATCTAAAAATTTTCCATTGGAGTAGTAGCCGGCGGTGGTCTTTTTGATTTCTCCTTTTTCATTCGTGAATTCGAGAATATAATGTCCGTCTGTTTTATTTTCTTTCATTTTCAAGAAATCACTAATTTTTCCTCCAGATTTTAATTCTTCAAAAGTAAGGACTTCCTTATTTTCACTGGTATATAATTTTATATTTTTTATCGATTTTTCTGTAGTATTTATAATTTCAACGTCAACTCCAGTTTTGAAATAACTGCAAGAGATTAAAAGAAAAGAAGAAATTAGGATTAGGCTATTTTTCATTAGATGATGGATTTTTAAGATGCGGATTTTATTTTCTTTCGTATTTAAAATACATTACAGAACCATAAAACAAATGGCAAAGGCCAAAACCCAAAGCCCAGAACAGTAATCCAAAACCTATGAAATAAGCAGAAATCAATCCTAAAATGAGTAAAGTTACTCCTAAATAGCGAACATCGCCCAGCGTATATTTGCTGGCATTCACGCAAGCCAATCCATAGAAAATCAAAGTCAGGGGCGCTACATATCCATAAATTTCTTTTTCAATCAGAAACAATATAAAAATACCGCCAGTCGCCAGAGGGATCATGAAATTAATCAAAAGCCTTTTTGAAGAAGCGTCCCATATTTTTTCGCCTTGGCCTTTTGCTTTTTTCATGCTCAAAATAATTCCGGTAATTAGCGAGAATACAATTACGCCAAAAGCAATGCTGAAAAGCTGGATCATCGAATCTTCTGTGACAATCAAATTTCGATAGGTGCCAAAGCTATATTCTTCACTATAAATTATTTGGTAGGCCAAAAAAGCGCCAATCAAAGAATAGATTCCGGCCAAAATTCCGGATAAGCCGCTTAGTGAAATAAAGCGCGATGATTTGTTCATCATGTTTTTTATTTCAGAAATGTCATTAAGATATTTATTTGCTTCCATTTTAAAGTACTTTGAATAGCAAAGTAAAAGATAAAATTTTTAACGACCAAACTATTTTAAAGAAATTTTTAAATTAATGAAAAGGTTATTCTAATTATATATTTTTTAACATTTCTATACTTATATTTGTCAAAAATTAAAAGAACTATGAAAAAACAAACATTAAGTTTATTTGCGTTATTGGCTGTTATAGCTTTATCTAGCTGTGATTCAAGCAAAAAAAGCACTGACGAACTTACAAAAGAAGAAACTACAGAGGTTGTAAAAGAAGAGCCGGCTCAGGTGGAAGAAGTAGCTCAAGCAGAAGAACAAAAAATTGAAGTGGCTGTTGTTGGAACTGTTAAAGAAATCAACAGAGGAAAAGACGGATATACTGCAAAAATCACTGATGAAGCAGGGAAAATATACAATGCTACAATCAGCATTCCGAATTTAAAAGATCCAAAACAATACCGTTCTGTTGAAGTGGGGCAGAAAATCAGCGTAAAAGGAGAATCTTTTGCTTCTGATGCCGATAACTATATTGTAGTTAGAGAATTGTTGAAATAACACTTGCTTTATAACATAAAAAAAGGCCTGACGATTAATTTGTCAGGCCTTTTTATTTAGTATATATTCTATTTATATTCTGAAAATTCCGCCAACAGTTATCATTCTCTGGAAGAATCCAAAATGCTGTGAAGCACTGTCAGCATTGCTAGAAGTCGTTTTGATATCTTGCATGTCGATATAGCCGCCTTTCAATTCTCCTTGAATAAAAAAGTGCTTGAAGAACGTAAGGTTTAAGCCGACTTGTGCAGAAACGCCATATCCTGAAACGTGAAAATCATCATGTCTTTGCTTGCTTAAAAGTGTTGCATTTGTTTTTGGATAAAGAAATCCGCCACCAATGCCTTCCGTCAAATTTACCTGAAAAATATCCGTATTTCCAATTGTGAATAATTTTGAAATATCATCGACGCGGTTGATTTGCGCATGGATATAATTCAAACCGTCAGTATGCTCAAACATCAAAAAATCTTTTGACATCACGGTCGGCGTATTGTCATAAAATCCGTTGTGAATAGAACCTGCATCCGCTAAAGGAAGATCGATCTGTCCGGTAACATTTGCAGTCTGGTCTTGCGTCATTACATATTTCATGTGGTCAACACCAATCGAAACATTATAATGGTCAGTAATAAAATAACCAATTCTCAAATTCGTTTGAGGAATTGTCATTCTTGCAGGATTCAGATAATCAATATGATAGCCTTTTGGCTTGTCATGCGCTTTCACGTTATCAACCGTGAAATTGTAGTCATCACCCTTAAAGGTAATATCAGATTTAGAGTATGTTTCTCTGTTTCCGCCCCAATAAATAAAGAATTTTCCTTTGTTGTGGGCAGTGTATTTTTCAGGCGTCGTTGCCAATTCTTGGGCAAAGGTGTACTGTGAAAAAGCACAAAAAGTAAGTACAGCCATTAAAAATGGATGTTTCAAAGCTGAGGGATTATTTAGTATTAAAAATTATTTATAGTTTTTCTGATTGCTACTAACTTGGTCATCAAACCTTCAAAATATTTCAGGTCAAGCATGTTAGCGCCGTCACTTTTTGCATTTGCTGGGTCAAAATGCGTTTCAATAAAAATTCCGTCCACGCCAACAGCAATTCCAGCTTTTGCTACCGTTTCAATCATGTCAGGTCTTCCGCCAGTCACGCCAGCCGATTGATTTGGCTGTTGTAATGAATGCGTCACGTCTAAAACCGTTGAAGCATATTGTTGCATTGTCGGGATCCCTCTATAATCAACGATCATATCTTGGTAGCCAAACATGGTTCCTCTGTCCGTCACCATCACTTTTTCATTATTGCAATCCAAAACTTTTTGAACCGCATGTTTCATGCTTTCCGGACTCATGAATTGTCCTTTTTTCAAGTTTACGACTTTTCCAGTGTTTGCCGCAGCAACAACCAAATCAGTCTGGCGAACCAAAAACGCGGGAATCTGAAGCACGTCAACATATTCTGCAGCCATTACCGCATCTTCGTTCGTGTGAATGTCAGTAACCGTTGGAACTCCAAACGTTTCAGACACTTTTCTTAAGATTTTCAATGCTTTTTCATCTCCAATTCCAGAAAAGCTGTCGATTCTTGAACGGTTTGCTTTTTTGAATGAACCTTTAAAAACGTAAGGAATTTGTAATTTGTCAGTAACTTCAACCAATCTTTCTGCAATTCTCAAAGCCATTTCTTCGCCTTCAATCGCACACGGACCCGCCAAAAGAAAAAAGTTATTACTGTCTAAATGTTTTATTTGTGGAATATCTTGTAAATTCATAAGTGTTGTTTTTCAAGCTGCAAATTTACGAATAAATTCAATCTAAATATAGAAAGTAAGAAAAGTTTAAGAAGCGACACATCAGTGATTTATCAGTAGTCCATTTTCCCGCTGAAGCCACTCGCTTTGCTTTAGCTGTTGCAAAAGCAAGAGCTCAAACAAAGGCATCATCGGGGCTAGAGGAAAAACTTCTGGCATTCTTTAAACTTGGGAATGCTTGTGCTGACTAAGCTTTGTCTAAAAAACTTACTTTTTTAATCCAAAGCCCTTAGGAACAAATAAATATCCTTTCTCATAAATATTAAAATACAACTTCAAAGGCTTCTTTAATCCAGCATAATTGATTTCATAAATATCTAAAAAACCCGCACCAGAATCACCTCTTTTAGAAGGAAATGGGCAACAGCTTTCTAATTTTTTAAAGGTAATTGATTCACCTTTCGGACCCGTCAAGGCATCCAAAAAACGTTTCGGATTAATGTCTTCGTCTGCAACGCTTTTGTAAAAAATATTGATTGGATAATTTTTGTCAAACCCATATTTTTTGTCTTTTGCATATTCGGTGATTAAAAACCAGCCGTTTTTCGTCAACACTGGTTCTGGTGCATTGTCGTCCACGTTTTTCAAGGTAGATTTTGTACTGATGCAAGAAACAGACAAAACCGCTACAAATACAACTAATAACAAAGATTTTATTTTCATTTTATATTTTTTTTACCGCAGATTCACAGATTTTAATTTTATTTATTTTTCAAATTTTTTAGTGTAATAAATTTAAAAATCTGCGAATCTACGGTGATTTTATTTAGCTTTTTTGGTTTGTATAAAATACGAAACAATCGCAGCAATCACCATTCCGATAGATAACGTGAAAAAGATAGTTTGCATTATATAGCTTTTCAAATTAAAATAGCTTTCGGCCGCAACTTTGTCTTTTGACAATGCAATCATATTCTCAAAAAACTCTGGAGCGATTACTTTGTGAAGACATGCTTGCGTCAACGGCATCAAAACCGCAATGACGATTGTCATATAAAGTCCGGTTGCGGTGCCTTGTTTCCAGTCCATATTTCCTTGAAAATAATTTGTTTTTTTCTCTTTTAGGGCAACCGTATAAATTACGCTGGCGAAAAGGTAAAAAAGCACAGAAGAAAGCATGTAATAGTCAATATTTTTTCCAAAAACGCCCATTACTTTTTCAAAAATAGCCCACGCTAAATAGCAAAAAGTATAACGGATTCCCCACTTGATTTCAATTGCAAATTTTTTCATTGTATGTTCTAAATTGTGCCCAAAAATAAGGGTTTATTTTTATACGTCTTAATTTTTGCGACCGAAAATACCGTCAGCTGAAACCGAATTCTTATTTTTGCGCAAACACTCGCAATTATGTATAGTTTTTACGGTACTTGGCCTTGGTATATTTCAGGATTTTTGCTTGGCGCAATCCTGCTGGCACTTATTTATTTCGGAAAAACTTTCGGAATGTCATCGAATTTGAGAACGCTTTGCACGATTTCAGGAGCAGGAAAATTCTCTGATTTCTTCCGTTTTGACTGGAAATCGCAACGCTGGAATCTAGTCGTAGTTTTAGGAGCGATGATTGGCGGTTTTATTGCCGTAAATTATTTGAGCGATGGTTCAGGTGTTCAGATTAATCCGCAGACTATTGCGCAATTGCAAGAAATGAAAATTGATGCGCCGGTTGATGGAAATTTGCTTCCTGAGAAATTTACTTCCGCAGAAAATATCTTTACGCCAAAGATTTTTGGGTTTATGTTATTTGGAGGGTTGTTGGTTGGTTTTGGTGCGAGATATGCAGGAGGCTGTACTTCAGGCCACGCTATTACAGGAATGAGTAATCTTCAATTGCCCTCTTTGATTGCTGTAATTGGTTTCTTTATTGGCGGATTGATTGCTTCGCATTTTCTTTTACCTCTAATTTTTTAAGCTATGAAATTTATAAAATATTTGATTATCGGAATTGTTTTCGGAATTGTCTTGACAAAATCAGAAGCGGTTTCTTGGTATAGAATCTACGAAATGTTCCAATTCCAGTCGTTTCATATGTTTGGAATTATTATGACCGCAATTTTCGTCGGCGTTATCGGAATCCAGATTTACAAAAGAAACAACGTGAAAGGTTTTGACGGAACGCCGATTTCTATTCCAGACAAGGAGAAAGGTTTTGCCAACTATATTATTGGAGGAACCATTTTCGGACTAGGTTGGGGAATGATTGGAACGTGTCCCGGACCCATTTTTATATTGATTGGCGCTGGTTTTTATGGTATTGGTATTGTGCTGATTGGTGCTTTGATTGGAACTTTTTTATATGGAATTTTGAAGGATAAATTGCCTAATTAGGCAGGTTAAGATTATTTTAAAAATTTTATTATCTTTGAAATATGACAGCGATAGAAATAAAAAAAGAAATCAATAAGGCTTTGGATCAAGTTCCAGAAAAACTTCTTGTTGACATTTTAGATCTAATTAAAGAAGTTCAATCTGATAATTCAAAATCAACATTGACTTCAAACTTGAAGAAAATTTTGTCTGAAGACAGTGATTTGCTTCATAAACTAGCTCAATGATTTCGATAAAAGAAGTTGAGATTATTCATAATATCTTAATTGATAAATTTCAAGCCACCGCATTATTCTCTACATTTTCAATCGCAATAACTTCCTTATCAGCAATAATCAACTGTTCTAATTCTTCAATTTTTTCCCTCACAGCTTCAATATAATTGTCATCATTTTTCATGCTGGCCAAATATTTCAGCGTTTTTTCATCATGGTGGAAAAAGGTGGTAGCTGATCTAGCAGCTTCATAACTATCATGGCCCAAAAGTTTCATGACATCTATTCCTACTCTCAGGCTTGTGTCTAAAGTTTCTCTGTAAATGTGCATTATTCCGGCGTTCATCTGGTCATAAGCATCATCTCGATTTTCAGAACGTACCAAAATATAAAGATGCGGAAAATGTTTTTTGACCATTTCAATCATCAGCATTCGCTCGTCTCTGTCGCCGATTGCAATTACTACAATTTTTGCCTCTTTTGCTCCAGCAATTTCCAATAAATCATGTCTTGTCGCATCACCATAATAAACTTTAAAGCCTAATTTTCTTAATGTATTTACGCTGTCACTGTTGTTGTCTAAAACGGTAGCAGTGATGTTATTGGCTCTTAAAAAACGCCCGATTGTATTTCCGAAATGTCCATATCCCGCAATAATTACTGGATTGTGTTCTTCTTCCACGTCATTTTCATCACGGTCGTCTTCTGGTGCCATCGAGCATTTTGAAGTCAATAAAACTTTCTCGTTAAATAGCATCAAAAGTGGTGTGAATGCCATGCTTATTGCCGTGACAGCCATCATCAAATCGGTAATTTCCTTGCTTAAAATATTTTCTTGGAAAGAAAAACTTAGCAATACGAAGGCAAATTCTCCGACTTGGCTTAAGCCGAAACTGAAGATAAAGTTTTGGGAATAGCCAACTTTAAATGATTTTCCTAACGTATAAAGGACAGCGATTTTTATAGCCATTAATCCAATGACAAAACTTAAGATCATGATTGGTTTTGAAAGCAATAATTCAAAGTCGATCGAACTTCCTACGGAGATAAAAAATAATCCTAACAATAAACCTTTGAATGGGTCGATGGCGATTTCAAGCTGGTGCCTATATTCGCTATTTGCCAATAAAACGCCTGCTAAAAATGCTCCCAAAGCTGGACTCAATCCAACGGATGTCATTAAAACGGCAATTCCTACAATCAATAAAAGTGCCGTTGCCGTAAACATTTCGTTCATTTTGGTTCTCGCCATCATATTAAAAATAGGGCGGAGGAGGTATTTTCCAGTCAGAACTACGATTAAGATAGAAGACAAAGTCAAAATTGCTTGAATCCACTGCGGGAAATTATCCATGAAAGTAGTATTCACAATAGATGCTGAAGCGGCTTTCAATTCTGGATTTGCTAACAAAGGAAATAACGCCAACATTGGAATTATCGCAATATCTTGGAATAACAAAACGGCAAAAGAACTTCTTCCAGCCACAGTTTTCATCCAGCCTTTTTCTGCCAAAGTCTGCATGACAATTGCCGTGGAAGACATGGAAATAATCATTCCTAAAACTAAGGAAGTTTTCCAGTCTAGGCCTAAAATCATGGCAATTATGGATACGATTAAAGTAGTTCCTAAAACTTGCAGACCGCCCATTCCGGCGATTCTTTTTCGCATTCGCCAAAGTCGGGAAGGTTCTAGTTCGAGTCCGATTACAAATAACATCATCACGACTCCAAATTCTGCGAAGTGCATGATATCGTGGCTTTCAGTACCAACAAGCTGTAAAAAAGCGGGTCCAATTACAACTCCTGCAATCAAATATCCGAGTACGGAACCAAGTCCCAAACGTTTTGCAATCGGAACCATAATTACGGCTCCGGCCAGATAAATCATTGCTTGAAAGAAAAATGTGTCCTGCATATAAGTGTGATTTTGTGTATAAAAATAAGCTATTTTAAAAGATGTTGTTTTGTTATAAATAAAAAATCAACTGCCTGAGTGTTTATTTTCAGACAGTTGATTTGAATTTAGAAAAATGTTATTTCCAGCCGCCGCCTAAAGCTCGGTATAATTCAATGTCTGATTCCAATTGAGAACGTTTTAAGGTTGCCAATTCTAGTTCGCTTTGCAATAAATTTCCTTGCGCCACGATTACTTCCAGATAAGTTGCCATTCCGTTTTTGAAAAGCATGTCTGAATTTTTAACTGCTTTTTGTAAAATTGCTACTCTTTTTGAAGCCACAGTTTTTTGTTCTTTCAGTTTTTCTATTCTAACCAGCGCATCTGAAACTTCACCAACGGCTACTAATACCGACTTTCTGAAACTGATCACTGCTTTTTCTCTTTCGATTTTGGCAATTTCATACTGGCTTTTCAATCTTCTTTTTTGAAATAATGGCTGTGTTAAGCTTCCGGCAACGGTTCCAAATAAGGAAGCCGGCATATTGAACCAATTGCTTGATTCGAAGGAGTTCAAACCACCGGAAGCTGTAATATTTAAGGCTGGATACATCGATGCTTTTGCGATTCCGACTTTTGCGTTGGAAGCTCTTAAAGCCAATTCTGCATTTTTTACGTCAGGTCGTCTGCTTACCAAAGAAGCTGGAATTCCGGCTTTCAAATCTTCGTGCAAACCAATGGCATTTAAGGTTGTATTGCGTTCTTTTTTACTTGGAAAACTTCCTGTAATTACGCTCAAAGCATTTTCTTGAATGGCAATATTTTGTTCCAATTCTGGAATTAATTGTGCGGCAACTGCTTGCTGTGCTTCCGATTGCTGTTGCGCTAAAGAAGTTACTTGGCCTGATTCATATTGCAAATTAATTACGAAAATCGTGCTGTCATTCAGCGTCAAGTTTTTCTTGGCGATAGCCAATTGGGCATCCAACATAAGCAGGTTATAATAGCCTTTTGAAACATTCGCTACAATTGTAGTCTGAAGTCCTTTTTTAGCTTCTTCAGATTGCAGGTATTCGGCTAAAGCGCTTTGTTTTCTGCTTCTGATTTTGCCCCAAATATCAGCTTCCCAAGAAAGTCCGAGAACCGCATTGTAATCTTCGATGTGCTTTTTTCCTAGGAAACTGCTGGTGCTCAAACCATTCAAGCTATTGTCTGAAGGTCGGTTTGAAGTCGCGGCAACTTGAAGATTCAAGTCGGGAATATTTCCCCATTTTGCCTGTGTCAACTGCCATTGTGCTTGTTCGATATTTTTTTGGGCAATCAGCAAATCATAATTTCTAGTAACAGCGCTGTCGATTAATTTTTGAAGGGAAGTTTCTGTGATGAATTCTTTCCAGCCTAAATCGCCTACGCTTATGGAATCATTGTAAGTCACATCCCTGAAATTTTCAGGGAATGCGTCTTTTGGTGCCTCAATATCTTTGGAGACTTTACAAGCTGTCAATGTGGTGATAAGCACCAAGACGGCTACATATTTATTGATATATTTTTTCATTTTTTTGGATAATTAAGCCGCAAATTTTTCTTCGTTGTGAATGACAGCGATTGGTTTTCCGCTAACTTTTTCTTGTAAATATTGGAATATTATAAATAAAACAGGAATGATGAACAGACCTAGAATTACTCCTGAAATCATACCTCCCGCAGCACCAATACTGATCGAGTGGTTACCTTGAGCGGATGGTCCCGTGGCGCTCATCATTGGAATTAATCCCACAACGAAAGCTAACGATGTCATGATAATTGGTCGCAAACGCAGTTTCGCTGCATCGATGGAAGCTTTGACTAAGGACTGGCCAGATTTTCGTTTTTGTACTGCAAATTCTACGATCAAAATCGCATTTTTGGCGAGCAATCCGATAAGCATGACGAGTGCAACTTGTACATAAATGTTATTTTCAATTCCAGTCAAACCAATGGCTACAAACACTCCGAAGATTCCTGTTGGGATGGATAAAATTACAGCCAAAGGCAAAATATAACTTTCGTATTGTGCGGCAAGCAAGAAATAAATGAACACCAAACACAGTAGGAAAATAGTTGTAGATTGTCCTCCAGAAGAAATTTCTTCACGAGTTTGTCCTGAAAATTCATAACTGTAACCGGCTGGCAATTGCTGTTCCGCCACTTCTTCGATTGCTTTGATGGCATCACCCGAACTAAAGCCTGGTTTTGGAATCGCATTGATCGAAATCGAGTTAAATAAATTGTATCTAGAAGCCGTTTCAGAACCATAAATACGGCTTAGTTTTACCATAGTATTTATCGGAACCATTTCGCCATTTTTGTTTTTTACGAAGACATTATTTATTGCTGTTGGATCTGCTCTATCGGCGATATCTGCTTGAACAACAACTCTGTAATATTTTCCGAATCTGTTGAAATCAGAGGCTTGTGCGCTACCAAAATAAGCTTGCATTGTCTGCAAAATATCTTTCACTTTTACGCCTAATTGATCAGCTTTTTCATCGTTGATATCCAATTGCAATTGCGGATAATCGGCTTTGAAAGAAGTAAAGGCTACGGCAATTTCTGGACGTTTCATCAATTCTCCGATAAAAGTTTGGGAAATACCGCTGAATTTATCCAATTTGCCACCGGTTTTATCTTGCAAAACTACATCTAAAGCTTCCACATTACTGAAACCTGGAACGGTCGGGAAACTAAATACGAAGAAACTTCCTCCTGAAATAGCGCCTAATTTGCCTTGAACCTGGGCCATTATTTCATTGATATCTTTCACATCGCCACGTTCTTCATTCGGCTTAAGCAATACGAAAACAACTGCTGCAGAAGGGCTTGTGGAATTTGTCAATAAGTTGAAACCAGAAATTGCGGTTACGTCTCTTGAAGCATCCAGTTTGCTCAGCATATTTTCAGCTTGTGTCATTACTTTTTGGGTTCCGTCAAGCGAAGTTCCAGAAGGCGTGTTTACCGCAATTGCGATAAATCCTTGATCTTCTGTCGGGATAAATCCGGCAGGAGTCGTTCTAACCATTATGACAGTAGCTACAGTGATTAAAGCCAAACCACCTAAACTCACCCATTTATTACGAATCAAAAATTTCAATCCGCCGACATAGCGGTTGGTTAAAGAGTTAAAGCTGCTATTAAATCCGTTGAAGAATCGCTGTTTAAATCCTGGTTTAGCGTATGGTTTTTCTCCGTCGTGTGCTGCATGATTATCTTTCAAGAATAAAGCGGCTAGGGCAGGACTTAAAGTCAAAGCATTTACGGCAGAAATTACAATTGCAATTGCCATTGTGAAGGCGAACTGGCGGTAGAAAACTCCCGTGGAACCTTCCATAAAACCAACTGGCAAGAATACTGCCGCCATTACCAAGGTAATCGAGATAATCGCTCCGGTAATTTCGTGCATGGCTTCGCTTGTTGCTATTTTTGGCGACAAATGCTTGTGCTCCATTTTGGCATGCACAGCTTCGACGACGACAATCGCATCATCGACGACAATACCAATGGCTAGAATTAAGGCGAAAAGTGTCAATAAGTTAATAGAGAATCCGAATAATTGCATGAAAAAGAACGTTCCTAAAATCGCTACAGGAACTGCAATTGCTGGAATCAAAGTAGATCTAAAATCCTGAAGGAATAAAAATACTACGATAAATACCAAAATAAATGCTTCCAATAAAGTATGCTCCACTTGTTCAATTGATTGATCTAAAGAAACTTTTGTGCTGTAAAATATATTGTGTTTGATCTCTTTTGGAAAATCTTTCGAAGCCTTAACCATCAATTTGTTAATCGCAACCTGGATGTCATTTGAGTTGGAACCAGCCAATTGAATAATTCCAATTACAACCCCTTTTTTGCCATTTAAACGCGTTAAACTGTTATAAGAATAGGCGCCAAGCTCGACTCTGGCTACATCTTTTACACGAAGGATTGAACCGTCGGCATTTGTGCGAATTGCAATATTTTGATAGTCTTCTGGTTTGGTCAGTTTTCCTTTGTATTTAATTACGTATTCGAAAACTTCTTCACTTCTTTCTCCAAATTTACCAGGTGCGGCTTCCAAACTTTTGTCTTGAATCGCAGCCATAACTTCGTTTGGCGTCACATTGTAAGTCGCCATCTGCGTAGGATTCAACCAAACACGCATCGAATAATCTTTTGTTCCTCCAAAAATCGCAGCAGAACCAACTCCGGGAATACGCTTGATTTCTGGAATAATATTGATTTGTGCATAATTGGCAACAAAAGTCTGGTCGTATTTTGCTTCGTCTTCGGTAAACATACCGATTGCCATGATAAAACTGTTTTGCTGTTTTGCAGTTGTAACACCTTGTTGCACTACTTCTGAAGGCAATTGGCTTGTCGCTTGCGCAACTCTGTTCTGCACGTTAACTGCAGCTTGATCGGCATCAGTTCCTAATTTAAAGAAAACTGTAATGGCCAAAGTACCGTCATTACTGGCCGTTGAGCTCATGTAAGTCATGTTTTCAACACCATTTATAGATTCTTCTAATGATGGCGCCACTGAACGCAGCACCGTTTCAGCATTCGCTCCAGGATAAACCGCCGTTACTAAAACTGATGGCGGCGCAATATCAGGAAACTGTTGTAAGGGTAATTTTGTAAGTCCAAGTACTCCTAAAATCACCAATAAAATGGAGATAACAGTTGCGAGTACAGGTCTTTGTATGAATATTTTGAACATTTTCGTAAAAATTATTTTTTGTTAATTACTTGAGCAACCTTTGTAGATTTTTCAGGCTGAATTGCCTGGCCTTCCTGAAGTTTGTCGATACCGCTTAATACGATTTGGTCGCCTGATTTCACGCCATCTTTTATTAAATAGTTTGCGCCGCTTTTTCCAATAATTGTAATTGGCGCTTTGGTCACTTTATTTTCTTTATCAACCGTAAAAACGAAAACTTTATCCTGCATTTCAATTGTCGCAGACTGTGGCACCAAAATCGCATCGGCATGTTGAATTCCTAAACGGATTCTTCCTGTATTTCCTGAACGTAAAGTTCCGTTTGCATTAGGAAAAGTGGCACGAAGTGTGATTGCTCCTGTGTTTTTGTCAAATTGGCCGTCAACCATATCAATTTTTCCGGTTTGAGTATAAGCGTTGTTATCTGCTAATATTAAAGAGACCGGTGGCAATTTTTTGATTTTGTCATCAATTGTATTTCCTGAATATTGCGCTTTGAAGTTGATAAAATCAGTTTCTCCAAGAGAGAAGTAAGCGTAAACTTCGTGAACATCAGATAATTTAGTCAACGGTTCGATATCAGTTGCAGAAACCAAACTTCCTTGTTTTTTTGGAAGTCTTCCGATGTAACCGCTTACCGGCGCTGTGATTGTGGTGTAGCCTAAATTAATTTTGGCAGAACCAACTAAAGCTTTTGCCTGGTCTAAATTTGCCGAAGCGATTCGGTGTGAGGCTTTTGCAGTTTTTAATTGATAGTCAGAAACTACTTTGTTTTGAACTAGCGGTGTCAATTTATCAATTTCTAATTGTGCATTGATCAAAGCCGCTTCTGCACCGTGAAGATTTGCCAAAGCATTGTTCAATTGCTCACGGAAAGGCTGTTCGTTAATTTTGAAAAGTGGCTGTCCTTTTGTAACATAAGCGCCTTCATCGACAAAAACTTTGTCAAGATTGCCACTTACTTGCGGACGAATGTCCACGTCAACAGTTCCTTGAATTGTCGCAGGATATTCAGAATCTGTTGTAGCATTCGCACTTTGAATGTCATAAACTGGAAGGCTTGGTGCCGCCGCAACAGGCGCTTCAGCTTTTGGCGAACATGAAATAAGTGTCCAGGCAAAAAGGGTTGTGGTTAAAATTACATTTTTCATTTTAGTATTGATTTTGAATTTGTGGAACATTTGTTTAATTAAAAAATTGTTTTTGGGGAGGTTAATTCTAAATTTGTAAGTTCATTTTTATGAGTATTAAATTATCTAACATTGTTAAGTGGTTTTGCGAAAAAAATTTATATAATTATTGTTCCAAAATATCTTTTAATAAATTGATATTAAATCATCTAACAGTGTTAAGTAAGTAGTCAAAAAAAAGATTTGCATCTTTCTTACTTGTATAAATTATCTAACAGTGTTAAGTGAATTGGAAAATTTTTTTACTTTATGGATTGTATGATTCCGCCAATCGCATCTTTTAAAATTTGGCTATTAATAGTTTCAAAAATTTGGCTTGTATTTACAATATTTATAGAAATCAATCCGTGAATTACAGAGAAAAAAGTAAAATATTTTTGCTTTATAACTTCATCTGAAGGATTGTTGTTTTTCATTACTTCAGCAATTACGCCCGTGAATACTTTATAAGGAGCTTCTGCTGCTGTACATTTTTCCGCACAACAGTTAATTTGCACGCCATACATCACTTGGTACATTTCTGTATCTGTAAAAGCAAATTCCCAATAAGCCATCCACATGGCTTCTAATTGCTCTTCGGGATTGTCATATTTTGCTTTTGCTTTTTCAAGTTCTTTTGTCAACATGTTGAAACCTCTTCCTGTTAATTCAGAAAGAATTGCTTCTTTGTTGGAAAAATATTCATAGATAATTGGTGCCGTATATTCTATTCGGTCTGCGATTTTTCGCATACTCAAACCTTGCCATCCTTCTTCTTTTGCTATGGAATAGGCAGCATCCAGAATGTTTTTTCTGGTCTCTTCTTTTTGTCTTAAAATTCGATCTTTGCTTGCCATTTTGTTTTAGTATTAAATTGTTTAACACTGTTAGGCAAAAGTACAACTATATCACAGCATGCAAAATAATTTTATCATAATTATTTCTTATGCTGTGATAAGCAAAGTACAAAAGCCTTTATTTCAGTGACTTTAGAATATAAATTTAGTGCTCAAGAAATTTGATTTATCTGAATTTACAATCTCATTTATAAGTGAATTATTACTTTCATTCATCTTAAATGCGACCAAAGATCGGATGGAGAAGGAGCGAATGGCATCAGTAACCGACAAGGTTCCCTCGGCGCTGTCTTTTCTTCCCGTAAAAGGCAGAACGTCTGGACCTCTTTGCGATTGGCTGTTCACGTTCACACGACTTACCAAATTTACCAACGGATCAATCAGCCAAGCCAATTCATCAGAATCTTGGCTAAAAATACTCACTTGCTGTCCATGCGTAGAATTGATCAAAAACTGAATTATTTCTTCCAAATCATCAAAAGGAACAACCGGAACTATCGGCCCGAATTGTTCTTCATAATACAATTTCATGTCTTTATTCACAGGATAAACGACCGCCGGATAAAAGAACGAAGCTTTGGTTTTTCCGCCATTTTCATTGACCACTTTGGCTCCGTGTGCTTCAGCATCTTTGATACAGTCGTTCAGATAATCGATTTTATAAGGTTCCGGAAGCGGTGTCAAATTAACGCCTTCTTCCCAAGGCAATCCGAATTTCAATCCAGAAACGGCTTCATTGAATTTTTTCAAGAATTCATCTGCGATATTTCTCTGTACGAATACGATTTTCAAAGCTGTACAACGCTGTCCGTTAAAGGAAAGCGAACCCGAAAGTGTTTCTTTTACAGCCAGATCCAAATCTGCTTTTGCCGTAATTACCGAAGCATTTTTAGCATCCAAACCTAAAACCGCACGAAGCTGATTTACTTTTGGATGTTGTTTTTTCAATTCATTCGCCACACGGCTCGAACCGATTAAAGTCAAAACATTGATTTTCCCAGATTGCATCAAACCTGGAATAATTACGTTTCCACGTCCATAAATTACGTTGATCACGCCTTTTGGAAAAGCTTCCTGAAAAGCTTCCTGCAAAGGATAATGTAATAAAGTTCCGAATTTTGGCGGTTTGAAAAGTATGGTATTTCCCATAATCAACGCCGGAATCAGCGTCGTAAAAGTTTCATTCAAAGGATAATTGAAAGGCCCCATGCAAAGCACGACTCCGAGCGGAGAACGGCGAACCTGCGCGGCAATTCCTTCCACGATTTGAAAGCCTGAAGAATCTCTGTCAATGTCTTTCAAAGCGTCGATTGTGGCATAGATATATTCCACAGTTCTGTCGAATTCTTTGATGGAATCGGCATACGATTTCCCGATTTCCCACATGATTAATTTGACAACGGTTTCCTTTTTTGCAATCATTTTCCTTGTGAAATGTTCGACGTGGCTGATTCTTTCAGAAACATTCATTGTCGGCCATTCACCGCGTCCGTCATTGTAAGCTTCGACGGCTGCTGTCAATGATTCTTGCGCTTCTTTTTCAGTTCCGACAGGATAACTTCCTATCAATTTTTGCTTCAAACCATCGGCCGTTTTGAGATAAACAGGAGAATAAACTTCATGGACTTCGCCGTCCCAAGTTTTCATTTCTCCGTTGCTCAAGTAGCGCTTTTGATGGATTTCTTCAATTCTATGCTGTTCTGGAATTTGGCTTTCTTCTACGAATAGATGTTCCAAATTCTCTTCAAAATTTTTGGTGCTGCTCATGAGAATTTATTTAACGAAATTATTCTAACAAAGTAAAGTTCCAAATTACGAAGAAAATTTTATATGAAAACCTATAAAAAACAAAACGCTGGAAAATAATTTCCAGCGCTTGCCACTAACTCAAACATAATAAATATTAGTTCGAATAAACCTTGACATAATCCACAATAAATTCTTGCGGAAAAATTTTGTCATCCACTTCTGGACCGCCAAAATTGCCACCGATCGCCACGTTTAAGATGATATAGAACGGCTGGTCAAAAGGCCACACATCTTCTGATTTGTCTTTTGGATTGAAAGTAAAAACCAATTTATCATCTACATAAAAATCCATCTTTTCTTTGGTCCAATCCACTCCATACGTATGAAAACCTTCTTCAATTTTTGGAAAAGAAGTCTTTTTTGAGCTTCCTTTATCGCCGTGATTTGCTTTAGTATGAAGCGTTGTGAAAACCATTCCAGGTTCTTTTCCCACATATTCCAAAATGTCAATTTCACCTGATTTTGGCCATCCAACTTGCTTGATATTAGAACCTAGCATCCAGAATGCTGGCCAGATTCCTTGTCCGACCGGCAATTTTGCACGCGTTTCTATGTAGCCATATTTGAACTCTTTTTTGCCAGCCGTTGTAATTCTTGTGGAAGTGTATTTGTCGCCTTCCTTTTTGGCTGTAATTACTAAATTACCATTTGAAAACTTGTGATTTTCCTTCGTATAAACTTGGCGTTCGTTGTTTCCCCAACCGCAAATGTTTGGGCATCCGTCGCCTAATTCATAGTTCCAAGTTTTTTCATCTAAAGATTTTCCTTTGAAATTTTCCTCCCAAATCAGTTTTCCTTTTTTGGCCTGACCGAAAGCGAAACTTCCTGTCAGGAGAAATAATAGTGCAATTTTCTTCATAAAATATTAGTTTGAAAAATTAAAATCAGCTTCGTTTTTTGTCATAGAATCGCCTCCGACAAAAACTTTAAAATCGCCAGATTCTGCTTCCCATTTTTTGTTTGCCGAATAAAATTCTATCGTTTTTTCGTCAATTTCAAAGGAAATGGTTTTCGTCTGTCCCGCTTTAATTTCTGTCAATTCAAAACCTTTCAGTTCACGAACCGGACGCGTAACGCTTGCAACCAAATCTCTTATGTACAATTGAACAACTTCTTTTCCGTCAACTTTGCTGTTGTTTTTTACCTCCACAGAAACCGTGATTTTTCCGCCTTTGGCAAAAGAATTCTTGTCTAATTTCAAGTTCGAATATTCAAATTTAGAATAGCTCAAGCCAAATCCGAAAGGATATTGTGGCGTTTTTTCAACATCGCCATAATGTGACCAAAAAACGCTTTCTGGATTATCAGTCGAAGGCCTTCCTGTATTTTTATAGTTGTAATAAATTGGCAATTGGCCCACATTTCTTGGGAAAGACATCGGCAATTTCCCACTTGGATTATAATCTCCGTATAAAACTTGCGCAATCGCATTTCCGCTTTGTGTTCCTAAATGCCAAGCTTCTACAATCGCAGGAATGTTTTCTGCAGCCCAAGGAATTGTCAACGGACGGCCATTTTGCAACACTAAAACTATGTTTTTATTTGCCTTGAAAACGGCTTCCAACAATTCTTGCTGCACGCCTGGAAGTCCGATTTCAGAACGGCTTCTTCCTTCTCCAGACTGCAATCCGTGTTCGCCTAAAACCATAATTACGACGTCCGCATTTTTTGCCACAGCAATTGCTTTGTCAAAACCGCTTTTGTCAGTCATGTTTATTTTTGTTTCTGAAATAAATTTTGGCTCGCCCAAAGCTACATCGGCACCTTTTTCATAAGTGATCTTGTTTCCTTTGTAAGCGTTCATTCCTTCCAAGAAAGAAATGGCTGTATTATCGTCAGCACCAATTCTCCAGCTTCCTAACGGACTGGTTTTGTCGTTTGCCAAAGCTCCAATTACTGCAATTTTTTGACCTGATTTTTTTAGCGGCAGCAAATTATTTTCGTTCTTCAAAAGCACGATTGATTTCTTTGCCATATCTAAAACGCCGTCTTGGAATTCTTGCTTTCCAGTTGTTTCTTTCTCACGAGTTTCATCGCAATATTTATATGGATTTTCGAATAATCCCAACAAGAATTTTACTTTTAAAATCCTTCTTACGGAGTCATCGATTTTATCTTCAGAAACTTTTCCTTCTTTAACTAAAGCAGCTAAATAATTCAAATATCCGTAGGATTCCATGTCCATGTCAGAACCTGCGTTTGCAGCAAACATTGACGCTTCTTTCAAATCTTTGGCGTAGCCATGATTGATCATTTCGCCTAACGAACCCCAATCAGAAACTACGAAGCCTTCGAAATTCCATTCTTTTTTCAGCAAATCTCTTTGTAAATATTTGTTTCCCGTTGCCGGAATTCCTTCCAATTCATTGAACGAATTCATGAACGTCAAAACGCCAGCGTCAACCGTCGCCTTAAAAGGAGGTAGGATAATATTGTGCAACGTATTGTCGCTGACATCAACCGTATTGTAATCGCGACCCGATTCAGCAAAACCATAACCTGCGAAATGTTTTGTGCAAGCGGCGATGTGAAAAGCATCGAATTTATTGCCTTGAAAACCGCGAACTCTTGCAATTGCGATTTGGCTTCCCAAATAAGGATCTTCGCCGGCGCCTTCCATAACTCTTCCCCAACGTGCGTCGCGAGTGATGTCAACCATTGGCGCGAATGTCCAGTTTAAACCTGCAACTGCGGCTTCAGCAGCGGCAATTTCTGCAGATTTTTCCATGGCCTTTAAATCCCAAGAAGCGGCTTCTGCCAAAGGAATCGGGCTTACAGTTTTGTATCCGTGAACGACGTCAAAACCAAAAATCAATGGAATTCCCAAACGAGTTTCTTCTACGGCGATTTTTTGCATTGCTTTCACGTCTTTTACACCGCGAATATTTAGCATAGAACCTACCAAACCCTTTTTAATATTTTCGTATTTTTTGGATGCTTCGCCTTCTGAGGGAGCAGGACCAGTGACATCCCAAAAACCATTGTATTGGTTCATCTGTCCGACTTTTTCTTCCAAAGTCATTAATTTTAAGACAGAATCTACTTTTCGGTCGATTGGTGATTTTCCTTTATCAGAAAAAGCAGTTTGTTTTGGAGCGCCGCAACTTATGGCGAATGCCAAAAAGCCTGCGAACAATCCGTATTTTGTTATGGTGTTGTATTTCATTATAATTTGGGAATAGTTTCAATAAATAAGAAGGCTAGGAGTGCTAGCCTTCTTAAATTGAAGTAAAAAATGTATAAAATTATTGGTAAACGCGGATGTAATCTACTTCCATTGTTGACGTTGTAAACGCTGGATCGATATTTCCGCCGAAAGTGCCGCCCATTGCAAAGTTCATGATCAAGAAGAAATTTGCGTTGAAAGGCAATGTAGAGCTGTTGTCAACGGAATGGTAAGGAGTTGTCTGATCATCAACATAAAAGCTAATTTTCGTCGGACTCCAAATCACTTTGTACACGTGGAATTCAGAAGACGCATTTGCAATTGTCGTTGATCCCGTATTTGCATTTCCAGCTGAACGACCTGGATAATGAAGCGTTCCGTGGATTTTGTTTTGCTCATTTCCTTTGTGTTCCATCATGTCAATTTCACCGCAAGCCGGCCACGGATTTGTCTGGTAATTTGCACCAAGCATCCAAACTGCAGGCCAAGTTCCTCCGCCTGCCGGAAGTTTTGCTTTGAATTCAATTTTTCCATATTTGAAGGCTACTTTGTTTTCACTTACTAATCTTGCAGAAGTGTAAGAAGCACCATTAAATTCTTCTTTTTTAGCTGTAATTTTTAACATTCCGCCTTCAACTTTTACGTTTTCAGGTCTGTCAGTATAATATTGCGCTTCGTTATTTCCCCAGCCGTTGTCGCCTCTGCCAAGATTATAACTCCAGTTTGCTGGATTTGGTGCGCCTTGAACGTTGAATTCATCTTGCCAGATTATGTTTGTATAATCTTCTGTCGGATCAGGATCTTCACCCTGAACTGGAGGCTGCGTGCTGAAAGTGTGGTACCAAGCCAGAGCCGGATTTCCGCCCATAACAGCTCTGACAACCATTTTGTTTTCTGTTAATTCTAAGATTTCATAAGTGCTTTGACCGATATAATAGCCCATGAAACCGTTGTCAGAAAACGTCATTGATGTACCGCGAGTTTTGTCAGCAGGGACAAGCGATTCTGAAGGACTTAATGTTACTGTTTTTACTCCAGAAGTACTATAAGATAAGCATTGGTCACCGCTTCCAGAACCATTTCCTACGCTTAAGAAATCGGCGTTGAAGAACGTTTTTCCGCCATTGTCTAATTGGTATTTCAAAACACCGCCTTCCACAAAAAAGCGCAATTTATTTTCATAAAGACAGCTGCTTGTAGGAGAACCTGCTTTTTCAAATGGAGCTGCTGCATAATAATTTGGATAGAAATTCTTCGTAATGTCGCCATCATTTTGACCTACGCCCAAATGTCCAGGAACAGCTGCAGCCCAATACCAGATTTTTGAATCGCCGCTTGTCAAAAGCGTAATCGCTTCGTCATCATTGAAATTGCTGAAAACAGTTACTTCAAAAGAAGTATTGCTGGCAGTGCCGCCTTTTCCAGTCGCTACTACAGTAACGGTGTAAGTATTTAGGCCATTCTTTGTAAATGCTTTTGTGTAAACGCCGCCTGGCGCATTAGCAGAACCGTCGCTGAAGATATATTTAAAGCTTACCGCATTATCTGCTTTTGCTTTTAAAATTACTTTTCCAGAACCATCGCCATCAGGATTTGCTGTGCTTTTACCGACAATTTCATATTCTAGCGTAATGTTTTTTGGCGCATCTAAACTGCCAAAAGTTTTATCGTCGTCTTGGCAGCTTGTTACTAAAACTAGCAACAGAAGCAGTCTTCCGAAGTTTTTTAATAGATTTTTCATAGCAATTAGTTTGAAAGTTTTACATCATCAAAATAATAAGTTGCTCCAGTTCCGTTTGTTCCGAAATCAAAGAAAAGCACTACATTTTGATAGGCATTATTATTGTTAATTCCTGATAAATTATAAGTCAATTCTTCCCATTGATTTGAAGTTGTGGTAGTGACTGATAATTCTGTATTTATTCCTGTATTTCCAGAATTTTCAAGTTTTAATAGAACTGGAATTCCTGCAGCCGGAGACCAAACTTTAATTTTAATCTTTTGGTAAACAGAGAAATCAATCGGTTCAGTAAGCGTAAGTGCTGTACCTGCCCAAACTTCAGAACCTACATTTTTAACTACTTTTGCAACATTTGCAGAAGTATTGATTCCGCTTGGATCAGGATTCGCTATTTTAGAAGCAAAAGCATTTCCGAAATCACCAAAACCATAATTAATTGTAGACGATTCAAATGTCAAAGGCAGAATTTTTGGTTCATCGCCATTTGTCTGTCTTATATCATCGAAATAGTAAGAAGCGCCATTTCCTGGATTTCCAAAATCAAAGAAGATGATAACTTTTGAATATTGTTTTGTAAAATCTGCTCCAGCGAAATCGAAGGTCATATATTCCCAAGAATTGGCAACTGTTGTAGCAATATCGACTTCTTTGTTAATATTACCGTCAGTAAGGTTTTCAATTTTCAGCTTTACGATAGCACCAACTGATGGCGACCAGACTTTTACTCTGATTTTTGTCAAAGTTGAGAAATCAATAGGACTGTCAAGCACCATTGTTGAACCACCCCAAGTTTCAGCTCCGTTATTTTTAACTGTTTTAGCCACTTTTGAGCTTAAATTAATTCCTGAAATAGATGGATTGTTTGCCACTGAGGTTGTAACATTTCCAAAATCTGTGAAAGAATAATTCAATAAAGAATTTTCGAAAGTTATCGGCAATAGAATTGGATTTGAAATAACTACGGTTTTTGTGATAGTTGTTGTTGCAGCACCTCCGCTGTAAGCGACAATTGTCACAGTATAAGTTCCTGTGTTCGCATAAGTATGTAAAATTGCAGGACCGCCTTCCATAAACTGAACAGGCAATTGTGAAGGATTATCTCCAAAAGTTACCTCAAAGAAAGTCTCAAAATCTGCTTTAGCAGTCAAATTTATAGAGTAAGAATCTCCAGTGACAGGTGTTATGGTAGCTTCTACATTTTCAGGAGCTCTGAAAGAAACAGTTAAAGGAACTATGGTTTCGCTTGTTAATCCGGTAACTCCAGTTCCCATAATTTTTACGTCATACTGTCCTTCAGCATAAACGTGATCCACGGTTTGACCAACGCCAACTTCCACAGGTTCAGCAGTTGCATCACCAAAGAATACATCATATTTTACCAAACCGTCACCTCTTGGCGCTATGGTTACCTTTCCAGAATTATCTTGCGTAATTGTGAATAAAGCGGAAAGATTGCTTGGTGCGGGAGCATCTGTTACCGAATCAAGGCTAGAATCGTCTCCTGAACATGCCATCAGCAGTGTTACCAAGAATAAGCTATATATAATTTTAATTTTTTTCATAATCTAAATTTTAATATCCAGGATTTTGTTTCCAGTTTCCAGCAGAGAATTGTATTTCTTCGATTGGAATTGGGAATACTTCGTTTTTATTGCTTGAGAATCCGTCTATTTCAATTGACGCTCTTCCGGTTCTTACCAAGTCGAAGAAACGGTGGCCTTCGCCTAAAAGTTCTCTTCTTCTTTCTGCCCAAATAAAACTTGTCAAAGTAGAACCGGTTCCAGCGATATCATGATTTGTATCGCCAAAAGCACGTCTTCTAACTTCATTCAAATAACCTCTAGCTTTTGCATCGTCAATATTTCCTCTGTTGTAAGCTTCGGCAGCCATTAACAAAACATCTGCATAACGAATAGCTCTGTAATTGTTAGGATTTGTAAGGTTTAAATCTCCCGCAGCATTTGCAGAACGTGTTCTTGGGATATATTTTCTGTTGAAAAATCCAGTATGCTTGTAGCCAACGCCATAAGTTGCACCTGTTGCAGTCGCCCATGCCGCGATATCTAAAATAGCTACATCTTTTCTTTTATCGCCAGCTTCAAAAGTATTTACGGCCTCTTGAGTCGGAACATTGAAGCTATATCCAGAAGAAAACTTTGGTCCAGAATAATTTCTTGGTCCGTTGAAACCTACGGCTACGTTACCTTCACTACATTGAAGACATCCAAATCCAGCACCTTCAATATCAGTGTATTGTACTTCAAAAACTGATTCTAAGCCATTTTCTTGGGCTTCTTCAAAAAGGCTATCATAATCTTGAACTAAAGAATAACCTCCAGTAACTGTGATCAGATTTTCTAAAGTTTGAGCCGCCAAATCAAATTTTTCATCATACAAATACACTTTTCCAAGCAAAGCCTGAGCAGCTCCCTTTGTCACTCTTCCTTTTTGTGCAGGAGTTGGATTTAAGTCAGCAATGGCAAGAATTAAGTCATTTTCAATTGAAGCATAAACTTCTTCAACAGAAGATCTTGGAATTGTTTTCTCATCACCTAAAATAAATCTAGCATCTTGTTTCATAGGAATTCCTCCAAACCATTTTACCAATTCAAATTGATAATAAGCTTTTAAGAAACGTGCTTCAGCAATAACCTGCGGTTTGTTTGGGAAATCAGTTTTATCTTTAAATTCTAAGATGTAACTTGCTCTGTTAACTCCAGCAAACATCCAGTCCCAAACATTTTTTACGTTTGCGTTGACTGGAGTATGAATCATTTCGTCAACTTGCTGGAAACCGATAACATCATTGGCGCTTTCACCACCTGCAGCAGTATTGTCAGAAGCAATTTCTCCTAATAATACATTTACATAAGTAGATTGCAATATGTCATAAGCGGCAATCAGCGCTTTGTTATATTCTTCTTCGTTGTTAAAATAATCATTAGCACCAATAGAATAAGGAACGTCTCTGTCAATAAAATCATCGCTACATGAAACGGTAGTCCCAGCTATAATACTTAAAGCCATTATGGCTGTAATTATATTCTTTTTCATTTTGTTTAAATTAAAAATTAACATTTAGACCAAACATATAGGTTCTTGGAATTGGATAAAATCCATTGTCAACACCGCCACCAATTGGGCTTCCGCTTGAAGCACTTGGATCATAGCCCATGTATTTTGTAAATGTGTAAAGGTTGTTAACTCCAGCGTAAATTCTTACTCTGTCAATTCCTGCTTTTTCTGTAAAAGAAGAATCTAAAGTATAACCAAATTGAACGTTTTGAATTCTCAAGTAAGAAGCATCTTCAACAAAATAATCAGAGAAAATATTGTTAGAAGTCGTTCCAGTAGTGACTCTTGGAACGCTATTTGTAGAACCTTCTCCAGTCCATCTTCCTAATAAATAATTAGAACGGTTTACATCGTTTAAAGTTCTTTCATAAGCTCTGACCATGTCATTTCCGATAGAAGCAAAAGCATAAGCTGTAAAATCAAAACCTTTGTAGTTCAAAGTCAAATTTAATCCCATCGTTGCGTCTGGAATTGGTGATCCGATGTCAGTTCTGTCAGCAGTGTCTAATTTTCCATCACCATTTACGTCTACAAAACGAAGATCTCCTGGCTTTGCTTCTGCTCCTAAAGATTGTTGTGATGGATGTGCGTTTACTTCTGCTTGATTTTGGAAAATTCCATCAGTTTTATATCCAAAGAAATAGCCTAAATCGTGGCCAACTTCCATTCTTGAAGTAATTGTGCTTGTTCCGAATAATCCACCTTCAATAAATCCAGTTCCATTGTCTACTCTCAATACTTCATTTTTCAATGTTGTAACGTTGTAATTTACGCTGAAAGAAAAGTTTTCTGAAATTTTATCTTTATATCCAATTGCAAATTCAAAACCTTTATTTCTTACGTCACCACCATTAATTACAGGAGAAGAAGCTCCCGGAGCCGCAATTCCAGTAACTGCTGTAACCGGAACATTCGGAATCAATAAGTCTTTTCTTGTGTCAATAAAATAATCTGTAGCAATTTCTACTTTGTCATTAAAAAGCTTGAAATCTAAACCTACATCAAATTTTCTAGCTTCTTCCCATTTTACATCTGGATTAGCCAGCAATCCCATACCGACACCATTAACTAATTGATTGTTAAAAACATAAGTTGCTTCGCCTCCTAAAAATGATAAATAAGCATATTTGGGAATTTGATCATTTCCTAGAGTACCGTAGCTTCCTCTTAGTTTTATAAAATTAACAGTTTTAGATTCTCCGTAAAATCCTTCATCTGAAATTACCCAGCCCGCAGTGACAGAAGGAAAGTAAGCGACGCGATTTTCAGGACCAAATTTCGTAGATAAATCTCTTCTGATCATTGCTGATAAAAGGTATTTTCCTTTATAGTCATATTGAAGCCTTGCAAATGAACCAAGATTTCTTTCGTCATAGCTGTAAGAACTGCTAGTTTTTCTGTCGACAGATCCAGTTGTTAAGCTGATGTCAGCATTTTCCCATGAATTATTTGGGACATCAAAACCAGTTGCATACAAACCGTTTCCATATTCTTTGTAAGCTGTTTGTCCTACGGTAAGTGCAAAATTATGTTTTTCAGCAAATGATTTTGTATAAGTTGCAAATAAGTCAAAAGTATAGCTGTTGTCATTTATCGCATTTTGGTCAACACTGCTTCTTGGATTTGTAAAAACTTTGTTACCATAGCTTATTTCCTTGTTAAATGTTCTGCCTTCACTATTTGAAGTTGAAAAACCTATACGTCCGGTAACTGTCAAATTTTTAATGATATCATAATTTACAGCAAATGAACCGTTCAATCTTTTTAAATTATACGAATTGTAAGTGTTTGCAAGCTGTGCAAGAGGATTGATGATTTCATTTCCTAAATTACTTCCAGGAATTGTTGCATCTCCGACAGGAAGAACCGTAAAATCACCATTTGCATCGTAGGGTTTGAAAACTGAAGGCGTATTTATGGCATTAAATAGCACAGATCCCAAAGCATTTTCATTAAAAGTCTTTGAACTAGTGTACATATAATTTGCATTCGTTTGAATCCTTAATTTATCAGATAAGTCAGCATTTAAGCTTATTCTTGCTGTATTTCTTAAGAAATTTGATTTGTCGTCACCAATAATTCCACCTTGGTCAAGATGGGAACCGCTCACGCTATAAGTTACTTTTTCTGAACCACCTGAAGCTGATAAATCATGGCTTACAATTGGAACGCCTGTATCAAAAACTTCGTCTTGCCAATCAGTACCTTTTCCTAATCCAGACACATTTGGAAAAGGAATTGCGTTACCATTATTAGCATAGCTTTCGTTTAAAAGCAAAGCATATTCAGTTGCATTAAGCAAAGGAAGTTTTCTGCTTGTTTCCTGAGATCCAAAATAAGTATTGTAAGAAATCCTTGTTTTAGAATTTTTCTTTCCTGTTTTTGTAGTAATTAAGATGACACCATTTGCACCAATAGTACCATAAATTGCAGCTTGTGCATCTTTCAAAACAGTAATTGTTTCAATATCATTAGGATTTATTAGACCAATGTCCTTAATAATATTGCCATCAACGATAAATGTAGGTCTGTTTTCTCCATTTGTAGCAATACCTCTAATTCTAACGTCAAGATTTGCACCAGGTCGTCCGCCTTGCGTAGTAACATTTACTCCTGAAACAGTTCCTTGAAGGGCTTGCTCGATTTTAACTGGTCGAAGATCTTCTAAAGTTTTGCTTGAAACAATTCCAACGGCTCCTGTTACTTCTCTTTTTTTCTGGCTTCCATAACCAATTACGACTACTTCTTCTAAAGATTTCTGGTCAGGGGAGAGTTGAAAATTAACCGTTTCATTTTTAGTTACTTTGAATTCATAATCAATAAATCCAACATAAGTAACTACTAAAGTAGAGCCCGACGGAACTTTTGAAATTTTAAAATTTCCGTCTAAGTCAGCAGTAATTTGATTCGTACCGTTTTTAACCGATACGTTGGCTCCAGGCAATGCTAAACCTGTTTGAGCTTCTGTTACTTTTCCGCTAATTTCATATTCTTGAGAATAACAGAGTGATGAAATTAGAATGAAAGCAAAGAGAAAAAAGTTTGACTTCATGTTATTTGTTTTTTTGTGATATAGTAAAATTAGGCGAGTATATTAAGAATATGATAAAAATAACCACAACAAAAAATATACACTTTAAAAATATCTATGTAAAATTTTGATATTCTGAATAAGTGCAGGTGTTAACAGTAAATTAAGATATGATTTATATTCTCTTAACGGTTTAGTTTTAGTTGCAAAATGTCCAATTACAACGTTGTTGTTGTGGTATTGTATAGGTAATCTGACTCAATGTTGTGTTGTTCTAAATGGAAAGTATGTACTCAACAAGCCCTTGTTCGTGAGGTAAATCCATTTTTTTACGCAAACGATATCGTTTTATCTCTACACTTCGCACAGAAATGTTCAATAATGGGGCAATTTCCTTTGAAGATAAATTGAGCCTTAAATAAGCGCATAGCCTCAAATCATTGGGAGTTAATGATGAGTGCAAATTCTTGACTTTTTTAAGAAAATCTTTGTCAGCATTGTTAAAAGCATCTTTGAAAATATTCCAAGTGTCTTCTTCGCTGATATTTTTATTTATAGTGCTGATTACCGATTTGACATTTGTATTTCCAGCTTCAGAATTTCGTTTCAAATCTTCCTTGATTTCCGTCAAAAGTTCATTCTTTTTAATCAAGCTCATTGTTGAAGCCGCCAACTCACGATTTTTACTTTCAAAATCTTGTTCCAGTTGTTGGTTTTTGATTTTCATAAGCTGTTGCTCCGTTTCTAATTCCTTGATTTCAAGAAGACGGTTATTTTCTTCGATTAACTTTTCGTTTTGGCTTTGGTAATAGTTTTTATAAGTTCGATTTACAAAATAAGCGATTACAATAAAAATGATTAAGTAGATGAAAATAGCAATATTGGTTTGATACCAAGGTTTTAAGATTGTAAAAGAATATGAAATTGTGTTTTCTGAAAGGGTGTTCCCAATTTTTGCTCGAACTTTGAAAACGTAATCTCCTGGCGAAAGATTTTTGAAATTAATTGTAGGTTTTGTGCTCCATTCGCTCCATTCGTCTTGAAATCCTTCCAAAAGAAACTGATATTCCGCATTTATATATTTATTGAATTCAGGAACCGTATACGTAAAAGTGATATTATTTTCGGCAAATTTGAATTCTGAAGCATTTAAAATTGAAGCATATCGAATGTTTTCATTGGAACGATTTACCGTAATTGTCGACATCGAAATTTTATAGGTATTAAAGTCTAAATCATCTAAATTGATCGTATAATACCCATCTGTAGTGCCAATTAAATAAAGCGAATTCGAAAGTTGTGTAATATTTTCATACCCAAGCATTGAATTTGTCAAGCTCGAAGGAATCGGAATAATATTGTGTTTCAACTGCGAGCTTAATTTTCCGAAGGAAAAATAATTGATATAATTTTTAGTAAAAAACCAAAGTCGATTCGAATTGTCAACCATCAGTTTTCCAGAAGTATAGCTGTCTTTTTCAAAAACTTTGCTCAAAATACTATCTTTCTCAAATTTCTTGGTTTTTGAATTGAGCTTGAAAATTCCTTCCTTATAAGAATAATAAATGTTGTTATTGAATTTTGTCAGACCCGCATTTTTTCCTTTCATCGGACTTCTATAGGTCTCAAAACCTCTTGTGGTGCGAAATTCTTTGTCTAATTGAAATCGAAAAACACCCTTATATTCGTGGCTGACATAGATTTCATTGCTATTCGTAATTTCAAAATATTTCGAAGAATAATCAAATCCAGAGATTTTATTTCTAAAAACCCATTGGTTGTTTACTTTTTCCAAAACAGAAATTCCATAATAATTTCCTTGCAATAAAAAATTAGATTTCCCCGGAACATTTTCAAATTTCCAAGTTCCGGAAGTCGCAAATAGGTGATTTACCGAATTTTCATTGATAATATAAGTCCCAGAATCATGACCGCAAAAAAGTGTTCCATCATGTGAAAATAGCGACCAGACTTGGCCTTTTGTGTCTTTGATAAATTTAAAATCTTCAGATGTACCATATTTTTTATAGAACAATCCCTGATTTGTGCCTACATATAAATTTCCGTTATGGAGAATCGAAGTATAAACCGTTCCAAGAATTCCGGTGTCATCAGCAAAAGAGCGAACAGGAGATTTTAAGTTGATGCAGTTGATGCCGTTATCAAGCCCAATCCAAAGATTTTTGTCAACATCTTCAAAAATGGAAAGCGCCGTATTATTGCTCAAGCCTTTATTTTGGGTAATATGATAAACCACTTTTCCTTCTTTTGAAAGCAGAAAAATTCCGTTAGAAACTGTTCCGACAGCAAAACTTCCATCCGAGAGAATCTGACTGCTATAAATATTTCCTACTGCAAGTTCAGCATCTGCTTCAATATTCCATTTTGAAATTATGCCGTTATTGATATTGAAAAAACCGTTGAATTGCGTTTGGACTAGCAAACTGCCGTCTTTTGAAAAAATATTTACGATTTTATTTTTCATGATGACAGCATCGTTTGAAATCAGTTTTCCGATGCCGTTTTCAATTTCAAAAAGCCCTTCGCCATACGTCTGGAAATAAATAGAACTATTAGCTTTAAAAGCTCTGTTGATGCTTGATTTTGCTGAAATTATCTTGAACTTTTCGGTCTTTGTATCATATAAAAATATCTGGTTCAGCGATTGAAAAACCACCCACTGGTCAAAATCGATAATATTCCAAATCTGTTCGTCGTCAACCAATTTGTTTTTGATCGATTTGCTTAGAGAATTATATTTCAGGATTCCGTTTTCTTGGCGTTTCCAATACCCAAATTCCATGTAACAGCCAGTGTAAATTCTGTCGCCAATACTTTTTACAGAACGTATGATAGTTTCATTTGGCGAAGGATAAAGTTGCCAGTTAGCACCGTTAAATTCTAATAATCCCTCGTTGTTTGCAAAATAAACGTATTGATTTTCATCTTGAGAAATCATCCAGTTTTGGTTTCCGGCACCATAATTTTGAGAAGAAAATTTTAAAATAGGAGGCAACTCTTGAGAAAATCCCAAGACAGAACACAAAAGCAGGAGCAGGGTAATTTTTTTCAGCAAAGCAGGAAAGATTAATTTTGGAATCACGAATATACGATTACCAAGCAAAATATGATTTTCTGGCTCCATTTTTTTTGAATCAGGCTAGATTTCCTAGTAAAAAAGAAAACCCGCAAGAATCAAATCTTGCGGGTTTTATAAAAATAAAAAATATTTCTTAAACAATTTCTGCGCTTAATCCAGCTTCTAAAAGACTCGAACATTGCGGTTTTAGCTCCTTCAGAACGCCAGTCTTAACCGTGCATTTTCCTTTGTAATGGATAATAATCGAACACTGTTCGGCTTGTTCAGCTGTGTGATTGCAAACACGAATCAAGGTTTCAATAACGTGGTCAAAAGTATTCACGTCGTCATTATAAACTATGATTTCGTTGTTTAAACCAACTTGTTCTTCCACTAAAACTTCTTCTAAAACTTGCTCTTTCGTACTCATAATCAAAAGTTTACTCTAATTTACATATTTTAGGGCAACCCAATTGTTTCTTTGTTGCTTTTTAACATAAGTCAATCCTTTTTCAGTGCAAGAAGCATCGATTGCAGGAATATCCTCTTCATAAAAACCGCTCAAAAACAACGTCCCATTTTCATTCAAGCAATCTACGTATTGCTGCATGTCATTCAATAAAATATTTCTATTAATGTTAGCAATAATCGTGTCATATTTTTTTCCTTTCAATAAGGAAGCATCGCCTTCATAAACGGAAATATGCTTACAATTATTACGTTCCGCATTTTCAATAGAATTCAAATAACACCAATTGTCAATATCAATAGCATCAATCGGCTGTGCGCCTTTCATTTCTGCTAAAATGGCTAAAATTGCAGTGCCACAACCCATGTCTAAAGTCTTTTTTCCTTCGAAATCATTCTCTAAAATGTGCTGAATCATCATGTGAGTCGTTTCGTGATGGCCTGTCCCAAAAGACATTTTTGGCTCAATCACGATGTCATATTGTGCCTCTGTTTTTTCATGAAAAGGAGCGCGAACATGGCAGATACCATCCACGTCGATGGCTTCAAAATTTTTCTCCCATTCCTCATTCCAGTTGACTTGCTCGATTTCTTCAATGGTGTAGTTTACTGTGAATTCAGGAGAATTTAAGATAAAAATATCTTCCAGAACATCTTCACTCCAAAGTGATTTTTGGATATAGGCAGAAACGCCAGTCTCAGTTTCTATGAAGCTTTCAAAAGGCTTTTCGCCCAATTCAGCTACTAAAATTTCTGAACCCAGTTCTTTTGGTTCTACTTTAAAATGATATCCCAGATAGGTAATTGCCATAACATTAATTTTTTGCAAAGGTAATATTATCATAACATACGGCGACTAAAATTAATATTAAGTTTGCACAATGATAACCTAAGCGAATATTTTTGCAAATTTAAGAAACAAATTTTTCCTAAATGTTTCTAAATTGTAAAGTAAACTTTGCCGAATCAAAAACTAACACAACTTTTGAAATGAAAAGACTTTTTCTATTATGTTTACTTCTTTTGGCAGCGTTTTCAAATGCGCAAGAGATCAAGGTTACCACAAAAGATAATGATTTAAAACTCTCGGCGCTGCCTTATTACAGCTATGGAAAAGGGCTGGGCCTGACTTCGCCCGACAGCCTTTTTCAGCTTAATATCCGCTTCAGAATGCAAAACCGAGTTACTTATATTGAAAATGAAGGCGAAGAATCAGCTTATGATGGACAAATCCGCAGGCTGAGATTGCGTTTTGACGGTTATGTCGGCAATCCAAAATTTTTATATGCCCTACAGCTTTCTTTTGCGCCGGGAGATGTGGGCGAAATTGAGGAAGGTGAAAATATCAATATTATTCGCGATGCGATTGTGTTTTATCGCCCGAATAAAAACTGGAATTTTGGCTTTGGGCAAACAAAACTTCCTGGAAACCGCCAGCGCGTGAATTCTTCCGGAGGCTTGCAGCTGACTGACAGAACGATCAACAATGCAAAATTTACGATTGACCGTGATTTTGGTTTTCAAGCGCATTACCTGCATGAAGACCTGCGGAAATTCTCTTATACTATAAAGACGGCCGTTTCCACAGGGGAAGGCAGAAACTGGACAAAAAGCAATGACAATGGCGTCGCCTTGACTGCCAAAGGAGAACTTTACCCGCTGGGGTCTTTCAAGAAAGACGGAACTAATTTTGAAGGCGATATTGCAAGAGAAGTGACTCCAAAATTAATGCTTTCGGGAGCCTTTCAGCAAAATAACCATGCTCGAAGAACGCAGGGACAGCTGGGTGATGACCTTTTTGAACAGCGCACCATGAAATCAGTCTTGTTAGATGCGATGTTAAAATACAATGGCTGGGCGTTTATGTCAAGCTATATGTCAAGAACGGCTAAAGACCCGATTACGGTAAATCCAGAAGATATTTCAGAGACAAATTTTGTTTACACGGGAAGCGGTTTTGACTATCAGGCAAGCTACCTTTTTCCTTCAAATTATGAAATCATCGGAAGGTTTTCTACGCAGAAAGTCAATAAAGATATTCACCAATTCGCTCCTCACACGAAGGAATACAGCATTGGCGTAACAAAATACATCTGGGAACACGCTTTTAAATTGCAGGGCGAATTGACACTTGACGATTTGAATTATTTTGACGGAACTTCAAAGCAAAATTGGTACTTGAGATTTCAGGTGGAAATTGGGATTTAGCATCAAATTCAGAGTTTAAAGCATCAGAATTGGAGTTTAAAGCATCTGTATTGGAGTTTTAAGCATTAAATTCGGAGTTTAAAACATCTATATTGGAGATTGAAGCATCAGAATTAGAGATTAAGACATCAAAAATAGAGAGAAAAGCATATAAAATATCTAGCAAAAAAAAAAATCCCGCGTGAACAGCGGGATTAATTTCTCAATTGATGTAAAAATTAAAGAACATGAAGTATCAATTGAAATTACAACTACTTAACAACTAATTTTTTAGTGATTCCTTCAGAAGTCTTCACTAAGTATATTCCAGAAGCTAGGGACGAAGTGTCGATTGTCAAGGCTTCTTTGGCTGTATGAATTAATTTTCCGGTATAATCAAACACTTCGATATCGGCAACCCTGTTGAAATAAACAATTCCGTCCACCGCAGGATTTGGGAACAGCACAAAAGTCTTTGGCTCAGAACCATATTCTGGTGTAGAAAGGCTTTCAGCATTCACTTCAAAAATGGTCAAAGTACCGCTGATTTCGTTTGCTACAATGATGTAAGGTTTATTCGTAGGGCTGTTTGCAGCGCTGATGTAAGTGATGCCTTCCGGACCGTGATCGCCTGCGTAAGCAGAAACGCTTCTGTTATTTTTATAGTCTACAAACTTCACGTCGTTTGGATTTGTCACGTCATAAACCATTACGCCGCCAACTCTTTCTAAACCGATAAAAGCGAAAGTTTTTCCTGCAATTGTTGCTAAAGTAACGCCTTCTGGTTCTGGACCTTTAGCACGGCTTCTTACTTTTCTGCCGTTTTCTTCATGGTCAGCATTGAACAATGGAGCGATCGATGGCGTGAAAGCGGTATACATTTCGAAGTCATCCCCGCTGTCAAAAACGATTTGTTTTGTGTCGGTATTGAAGATTGAGAAAGAACGTCCTCCAAGCGCATAAATTTGCTCAAAATCGGTGTCAGCATCTGTGTTTCCTGAGAAAGCAGAAGCTCTGTATCTTCCTGCATTGTAGGTTTCTTTCAGCATAGAAGCTTGCGGATAACTTGCGGCATCTAAAGGATAAGTAGCCGCACCAACCACGATTCTTTCTACAAAACCAGTATATTCTTTTTCATCGCCTTCGTTTGCAGTCACGATAAAATTAGAACCTCCAACAGAATAATTTGCGATTCCGTCAGGCTGGTAGAATGATTTTATAGGCCAGTTGGCAATCAAGATTTCTCCGTTGTTGTCAGAAATATCGGCTCCATTTCCAGGTACGCTCATGTCTTTTGTGCCTAAAGCCCAAAGGGAAGTATAGGTGTTGTTTGCCAAATTGATTTCGGCAATCGCATTGTTTTCTTGCAAGGCAACCCAAGCTTTTTGTGAATCAGGACTGATAGTAATGTATTCTGGTTCAAAATCTTGTGAAAGCGTACTAGAAGCTTTTAATTTCCTAACGCCGCTTGTGATAAGAGAAGCTTCCTGAGTATTAAACTGCGTAAAATACATCGTCGTTACATTCGACTGCGTCAAGTTGGCAATGCCTCCAGCGATATTGATTACGCTCACCGAACCTTCAGGATCAACTGTGTAATTTGCATTTGGCTGGCCTTCGTTTGCTGTCATGACTTTTGTTCCGTCAGGCGTGAAGGTAATCATGTCAGGCAAAGCGCCAACAGTAACTTGCTTTTGGAAAACACCGTCAGTATTGAAAAATACTACCGAACCGTCCAAAGCTTCGTCTGTGTTTGGAGAAGCTACGGCAACGATTCCGTTTCTCACGGCAACGCTCGTCACGCCTCCGTAAGGATTCATGTCAATTGAATTTATAGTTACTGGCGCTTCAGGATTTGAGAAATTTATGACATCTAAAAAGCCTGCAACAGCGCTGGTGGTGAACAATCTTTGCGAAGCAGGATCATGAACCACAATCTCGCAAGTACTTGCATTATTTCCTGAAGGATCAAAACTTCTTACATAATTCAATGTAATATCTTGGTTCGGAACTGGAGCCAATCTGTCGTTATCTTTAATATAGATCGTAGCTTGAGGGTTTCCAATAATCGTAAAATTTGCAGGATTTTCTAGGCTTAAAACAAAATATTCAGCCTGCTGTTCTTCCAAAGTATCATCAATAATCGGAATTTGAATTGTATGTGTCAACGGACTTCCAGCCGTAAAATTCAAAGTTTGCGTAGCCAAAGTAAAATCATTGGCATCAGCTGTACTAAAAGGAGCGCCTTTGACCACCAAATTCACAGAACCAGTTGTTGGGCTTACTAAATTAAATACAAAATTCAGCGTACCTGCGTTTTCATTTACGGTTACGAAATTAGAAGCCATCGCAATTTTTGCTTCAAAAGAAGCCGTCGTGAACGTAGCCGATTTTAAAGCTGTAATGGCGTTGTTATTGGTGTCTTCTACCAAATTAGGCAAAAGTGCTATATAATAATTTTGGCTGTTCGCTAACGCGGAAGTCGGAACGATCGTAATCACATTTGAAGCGAAAGTTGCCGTAAACGGAACCAAAGCACCAGTACCATTATTCAAGCGTAGTTCCACAAGTGAAGCTACATTTGTGTTTGTAATCGCGCTGTCATTTAAAAGTCTAACGCTTTCGTTGAAAGTCAATGTTGGATTTGTTGTAACTGCAATGTTTGTGCTTGCATTCACAGGAGAAAAAGCTACGTTTGGAGCCGTGATATCTGTACCGCCGATTGCGTTTCCGTCTGCTGTAAAATTATCAAAACGGTTGTTTCCGACAGTTCCGGCAGTTCCTTGCTCAAATTCTACTTTTAATTTAAAGTTTGGATTGTTGTCAATCGCTGCAATTGCGCTAAAATCTAAAGTTTCCAATACTGGATTTCCATCAACAGGCGTTACCGTTGAAAAAGGAATATAAGTTGTTCCGTCCACAGAATAAGACCATTTTTGCAAGCCAGCTCCTGAACCAGAACGGCGTGTCGCAAATTTCACGATAATATTTTCAAAACCTGTTGTAGGCAAGGCAAATTGCAAAGCACCGCCGATTGGGAAATTAAAACGCAGGTGTGTTCCTGAAGCATCGCCGTTTCTGGCGTTTAGATTATCTATATCATAATTTTGTCCGGTTCCACCAACAAAATCAATTTGGCTTGTGCCGGCAGTATTTGTACTTGCGGATAAGGAAGCACCGCTAACTGCAGATTGTGTTGGCGTTGTGATAGTCGCAACAGAAGTATTTGTGTTGAAATTCCAATAGTGGATCAAAACGGGCACCGGAATCACAGTTCCTGAAGCGGTAAAATTGTCAAAGCGATTGTTTCCGACAGTTCCAGCAGTTCCTTGCTCGAATTCTACCTTTAATTTAAAGTTAGCATTGTTATCTGTAGTTGCAATTGCACTGAAGTCTAAAGTTTCCAATACTGGATTTCCATCAACAGGAGTAACTGTCGCAAAGGGAAGGAAGGTTGTTCCGTCAACAGAATATGACCATTTCTGCAATCCTGCTCCAGAACCAGAACGGCGCGTTGCAAATTTCACGATCGTGTTTTCATGGCCAGTTGTCGGCAAAGCAAATATTAAGGCGCTCCCGATTGGATCATTGAAGCGCAAATGCGTCCCAGAAGGATCGTTGTTCTGTGCATTTAAATTTAAAACGTTGAAGTTTTGGTTTACGCCTCCGACAAAATCGATAGATGCTATTCCTTGAATGTTGGCAACAATCGAAGCACCGCCCAAAGTTTGTGAAGGCGTTGTTATTGTTGCAACAGAAGCATTGTTGTTGAAATTCCAATAATGCATCAGCTCTTGCGCCGATGATAATTGAGAGGAAAGAAATACTGTCGTGAGGAGTAGCATTCTTTCTAAATTGAAGTAATTTTTTGACATAGTTGTGGTTGATTAATTTAACCGCAAAAGTCAAGATGCAATGTTATTTCAAGATTACTAACAAATAAAACAAAGATTAAGATAAGGAGGAGAAATGTTTCGCTAAAGTTATGGCGTAATGTTAGCTTAATATTTAGGAAATAAAAAGCCTAGAAGTAAATTCTAGGCTTGGTTTTTTTTACCGCAGATTCACAGATTTTTTTATTATAAAATAATTAAGGAATTCACTTTTTAAAAAGAAAATCTGTGAATCTGCGGTTATTTTATTTAAACTCCAGCGACGATAGCAGAAAAATCAGCTGCTTTTAAAGCTGCTCCGCCAATCAAACCACCGTCAACATCTGGTTTAGAGAAAATTTCTTTAGCGTTTTCTGGCTTAACACTTCCTCCATAAAGGATAGAAACATTGTCAGCAACGTCAGCTCCAAATTTTGCAGCGATTGTTTCTCTGATGAATTTGTGCATTTCTTGCGCTTGTTCTGGTGAAGCTGTTTCACCTGTTCCGATAGCCCAAACTGGTTCGTAAGCCAAGATGATATTTTCCCAATCTTTAGCTTCTAAATGGAACAGAGCATCTTTTAATTGGTTTTCCACCAAATTGAAATGTTGCTCAGATTGTCTGTCTTTCAGCTCTTCTCCAAAACAGAAAATTACTTCTAATTCATGTTTCAAAGCCGTATTTACTTTTTCAGCCAAAAGCGCATCCGTTTCGTGGAAATAAGCTCTTCTTTCAGAATGTCCTAAAATCACGATGTTCACACCGATGCTTTTCAACATGTTAGCAGAAATTTCTCCTGTGAAAGCGCCAGCTTCAGATTGGTGCATGTTTTGTGCAGCAACACCAATGTTTGTAAACTGCAAATGCTCAACAGCCGAAGATAAATTCACGAAAGTTGGAGCCACGATTACTCTAGCTTCAACATCGTTTGGCAATTTGTCGATCAAATCGTTTAATAAATCTTCAGTTTCTTCCGCATTTTTATGCATTTTCCAGTTTCCTGCGACAATCTTTGTTCTCATTAGTTTAGTTTTTTTAATGTAGCGTTTATTTTATCAAAATCGGTTTCAATGGCTCTGTAGATAGCTATTTTTCCTTTTTTGTCGATCACAATATATCTCGGAATCCAGTCTAAGTCAATCGCTTTTCCGAATTTTCCTTTCATGCCGTCAGGTGCAAGATAGTGTTCTCCGTCAAGTTCATATTTCTCGATTCCTGTTTTCCATTTTTCAGCAGTTTTGTCCATAGAAATATAAACGTAATCTGCTTTTGGATTTTTTTTGTGCATATCTTTTACCTTCGGCATCGCTTTAATACAGTCGCTGCACCAAGAAGCCCAAACATCAATTACGATAGTTTTTCCTTTATGCTTTGCTAAAATATCTTGAAAAGAAATTTCTTTTCCGTCTAAAGTTTGTAATTTTTCAGCAAGCGCTTCTGGAGAAAATTCTGTTTTTTGAGCTTGAGAGCAAGAAATTGTTCCCAAGATTATAAGAAGTGATAAAAATATTTTTCTCATTTTGTTCTTTTTTAAGATAAGCAAATATAATATTTAGTTTTCAGAAAGGTTTATTAAATTTTGAAGGAAGGGCGGTTTTTTACGCAACCGTTTTCGTGTGGAATGTTCTTTTTATTTTAATGATTTTAACGCAAAGAGACATAAAGATTTTCCGCAAAGTTTCGCAGAGTTTGGATTACGTTTATTAAGGAATTCTTTGAAAATCAGCGAGCGAAGCACCGTCTTATCTGCGTTCCATTTTTTAAATAAAGCAAAAAAATCCCAATCGAATTGACTGGGATTATAATCTGTGTAAATCTGTGAAATCTATGTTTAAAATAAACTAGGATATTTCGCCGGATTTACTTCGCTCATAATAGCATACACTTTTTCGTAAATATCTTCAGCAGAAGGTTTTGAAAAATAATCTCCATCAGTTCCATAAGCAGGTCGGTGTGCTTTTGCAGCCAAGGTTTCCGGCTTGCTGTCTAAATATTTGTACCCGTTTTGCTCGTCTAAAATCTGCTGTAAAATATAAGCAGATGCGCCACCCGGAACGTCTTCGTCGATAACCAAAAGTCTATTGGTTTTCGCCAGAGATTTCACGATATCATGGTTGACGTCAAAAGGCAACAGCGACTGGATGTCGATAATTTCGGCATCGATTCCAACTTCCAACAATTCTTTCGCTGCTTGTTCTACCAAACGCAAAGTCGATCCGTAAGAGACCAATGTAATATCTTTTCCTTCCTTAATAGTGTCTACAATGCCAATCGGAGTCTTGAATTCGCCAATGTTTGTAGGCATTTTTTCTTTTAATCTGTAGCCGTTTAAGCATTCTATAACCAAAGCCGGTTCGTCAGTTTCTAGCAAAGTATTGTAAAAACCCGCTGCTTTCGTCATATTTCTCGGAACCAAAACGTGGATGCCTCGAATTGCGTTGATGATCATTCCCATTGGTGAACCTGAATGCCAGATTCCTTCCAAACGGTGACCGCGCGTTCTGATTATTAGCGGTGCTTTTTGTTTCCCGCGCGTTCTATACTGCAAAGTCGCCAAGTCGTCGCTCATGATTTGGATGGCATATAAAAGGTAATCTAAATATTGTATTTCAGCAATCGGGCGAAGGCCTCTCAAAGCCATCCCAATTCCTTGGCCTAAGATTGTAGCTTCACGAATTCCAACATCGGCAACTCTTTCTTCGCCATATTTTTCCTGCATTCCTTCTAAACCTTGGTTCACGTCGCCAATGTTTCCGGCATCTTCTCCAAAGATTAAAGTTTCTGGATATTTGCTGAAAATCGCGTCAAAATTATCACGAATGACCAATCTTGCATCAACTTGCTCGGCATTTTCATCATACGTCGGAAGCACTTCTTTTACAGAAAAAACATTTTTATCTGATTCTGAAAATAGGTTAGAGCTAAATTTCGGCTGTATTTTTTCAGTATAATTTGTAATCCATTTTGCAAGTTCGTTTCTGCCGTTTTCTTTTACGATAATTCGCAAAACTTTACGAGCCACTAGCAGAATGTCTTTTCTGATCGGCTCTTTTATAGAAGACAAATCAGCAATATATTTTTTAATAAAAACTTCGTTGTCGCTTGATTTTGCAATAGATTCTAAAACTGAAAGCAATTCTTTTTGCTCGTTTTTGATTGGTTCTACAAAAGCATTCCAAGCGGCTTTTTTACCTTCTAAAACTTCTTTTTTGATGACTGTTTCCATTTCGTCCAATTCTTCCTGTGAAGCCATATTAGTGGCGATCATCCACAATTTCATTTGGCGAAGACAGTCAAAATCAGCTTCCCAAGCCAATCTTGCTTCGTTTTTGTAACGTTCGTGTGAACCTGAAGTCGAATGTCCTTGCGGTTGCGTCAATTCTTGAACGTGAATCAAAACCGGCACGTGCTCTTCTCTTGCAATTTGTGCAGCTTGTTCATACGCCGTGATCAGAGCCGGATAATCCCAACCTTTTACGCGAATGATTTCGTAACCTTTATTTTCATTATCTCTTTGAAAACCTTTCAAGATTTCAGAGATATTTTCTTTTGTAGTCTGGTGCTTAGCATGAACAGAAATTCCATATTCGTCATCCCAAACGCTCATTACCATCGGTACCTGCAAAACTCCGGCAGCGTTTATGGTTTCAAAAAACAAGCCTTCAGAAGTACTTGCATTTCCAATAGTTCCCCAAGCGATTTCGTTTCCGTTGATAGAGAAATTTGTTTTATTGTTAATTCCGGTAACGTTTCTGTAGATTTTTGAAGCCTGTGCCAATCCTAATAATCTTGGCATTTGCCCAGCAGTAGGAGAGATGTCAGCGCTAGAATTTTTCTGCATCGCAAGATTTTTCCAAGAACCGTCTTCATTCAAACTGTGCGTTGCGAAATGGCCTCCCATTTGGCGTCCGGCTGACATTGGGTCGTGTTCAATATCAGTGTGGCCGTATAAGCCAGCGAAAAATTGCTGAATGTTCATCTGACCGATTGCCATCATAAATGTCTGGTCGCGGTAGTATCCTGAACGAAAATCACCGTTTTTGAAAGCTTTTGCCATTGCCAATTGCGGGACTTCTTTTCCGTCACCAAAAATTCCGAATTTCGCCTTTCCTGTCAAGACTTCGCGCCTTCCTAAAAGACTGCATTCTCGGCTGGTTACGGCAATTTTAAAGTCATTTATTATTTCTGTTTTGAAATCTTCAAACGAAAGTTCTTTTTTGGAAGCTATCTGTGTCATAAGTGGAATTTCTTGTAAAAAACAAATTTAGGGAAATATCCTTATAAAACAAAAAAGCTATGATTTAATTATCTGCAATCAATTTGCATTGTTAGCCCGTTTGAATGAAATATAAAAGGTAAATCGAAGTAATAAATGTGTTTTGTGTAATTTTAAGTAAGTTTTCGGCTTATTTACAACCATTTTCTTGTAAATAAATTTGTCAATGTTTTTGGACTCAAAGTAATGATGAATCGTATTTTTTCGTTGTAATTCGGCTGTGCAATTTCCCAGCCATTATTAGAATAGACAGGAAAATACAATTCAAAATAATCTTGAACCAAATTTAAGCGAATGCCGCTATCATATACAAAATCAGGATTATTGTATTTGCTTTTCAAAAAACCGACGTCGCCATAAGCTTCAACCCAGTTCCAAATGCTGTAACCTGCGTTGAACGTCGTCATCCATTGGCTGGCAAATTGCTCATTCAATTTCGACTTGAAACCTCCTTCGGCAATGATATATTGCTGGCTGTAAATCCCCGTGCTTTCTGAACGCCCCAAATAATTATAGTCGAAAAGATAATCGGTTGGGCGGTCTAGAGCAAAACTGAAATAATCGTTATCGGATTTATTGTATAAAAATGTTCCCGCATAGATTCTAAGATTCAGCTGGCGGTTGTCTTCGTATAATTTTCGGAAAGAAAGTTCACTAGCAAATTTTCCGAATTGACTTGACAATTGCAAATCAGTATTAAAATTGAAATGGTTCGTGATTTCGTTCTTTGAATTGGTATACCTCGCATTAAAAACCGAATAATTTTCTTTTTCATCAGTTTCATATTTCGTTTCGTCGCGATTTACTATAACTTGCCGAAATACAATAGATTGCTTTCTATTATCACGAAAATTTCTTTCGCGAATTTGCAACACAACCGACGGGTTCAGCCTCAAATAAGCTGCGTCTGGTTCGTAATGAAAATAAGAACTGCTGAAAAAATAACGAACATTATAAAGATTAGAATCGCGATTGTATTGATTGACTGCGAAGGAAAGAGAGCCTGTTAAAGATTCTGTTTTTACCGAATAAATCGGATTGATGTCAAAAACAAAAGGCTTGTCTAAAATCGTTTTGTTGTGAAATCGGATTCCGGGAGAAATTCCGTCATAAAAATTATAAGTTACCGTCGGGACATACAAAATCTGGTTGTAATAAGGATCTTCCAAATCCTTCATGAAATTGAATTTTATAGGTCGATTTTTAGAGAAAAAGCCTCCGAGTGATTTCCAATTGTTCCTTAAATTATATTCAGGAACTTCGTTTTTATAATTCAATACAATTTTATCTGCATCTTTTCTAGGCAATGTGAAAGTGCTGTCAGCATGAATGTTTTCAAGCCATTTCTTAAATACAACTTTGTCTTTTTTAACGCCATAAACTGGAATCGGAACTGTAACATCAGTCTTATTTCGTATTGTAAAAGTGACGCTGTCCTTAGTTTTTGAAACGTCTGTAAATTTATAATCAATTATTTCTCGGGAATCAATTATAGTCTTGAAAAACCAATTGATATCTTTTTTAGAGTTTGATTTCAGCGTGTTTTCAAAGTCATTTCGAGTCGTCATTTTTAATGAATTCATGGCATAAAATTCATTTATGCTCTTTTTTACGACGTCATTTTCTAAGTAATTATCTAGGTATTTTAAGCTCAGTCCGGCTCTGTATTTACTTGCAATCTGCTCATTAAATTTGATCAAGGTATTTTTGGGATCGCCCAAAGGCTGGTCTAAATTTTTTCTCGCCATCAGCATATAAAAATAGCTGTATTGCTCATTGAAATCAATCGTCGTCAGGTTATAGCCTCGCAAAAGCCACCATTGCGAAACGCTTCCCATCATTTTGCTGTTTGGATGAAATTCGTCTATATATTTCATCATTGTATAAATCTGGATTCCGTCATAAACCCAGTTGTCGTCGCGCAGATTTAGGCGCAAGCTCGTTTTTAAGTAATTATTCAGATAGGTTTTCAAGAACTTAATTTCAAATAAAAACTCATCTGGAAACGGACTTAAAAATGCCGGAAGCTGGTTCAATCCATAAAACGGACTTCGCTCATAATCTGTCTGTGAAACCGTGATTTTTTCATGCGGATATTTGCCTATGTTTTCATTGACATAATTTACGATTTTATCAATAATCAAAGCTTTTTGGATATCATTCAGCCGTGTTTCGCGCAAATTAGTTTCCACATTTACAACACTGTTTTTATAACTGTAAAAAGTAGTTTTTGGTTCAAAAAACAAATTGAAATCGGTTCTGTTTTTTCCCGATAATTCATACGTTGAAGTCGAATCCTGTTGTGAAACGCTTATTTCATTCAGGTCAGAAGTAATTTGCGAATTCGAAGGAATTTTCAGGGAAACATCAAAATCAGCAATTCCGTTAGAAATATCCTCTAAATTATAATTGCTGTATTTTACAAATTCATGATTTTCAAATCGAGCGGGCGTGAGAAACCAATTTTTGAGATTCATGTTTCCATTATCGTCCCAGCCATATTTTGTAAAACGATCTTTTGGAATTTTTACGACATAAGTCAGCTTCAAAGTTGCTTTTTCATAAGGCAAAATCTTCCTCGCCAAATTTACTTCAATCACATCCGGATGCTTTTCAAATCGCGACCATTTTAAAAAAGTATTTTCTAGGTCTAGAATCGTAATATTTTCTGTTTTTCCTCTTTCACTCTCGTCAGCCAAGTGAAAACTTCTGACAAATTCATCTGAAAAACGTTCTGCCAAAGGCGTGTTTTTATTGGAAAAAGCATTATTCCAGTCATTCAAAATCAGTGAAGAAAGCGTGTCGCCGGATTGATTGTAAAACGTAATTTCTTGCTGTACAAAAACAGATTTTTCTTCATAGCTTATCGTTGCGTTCATCTTGATGTGATGTTGCGCATTTCCTTTAAAATTTAGGAAGATTAGGGAAAAACAAAAAGCAATTTTGAGGAAATTATTCAATTGTTGGGAATCAGATATTAATATTTCAAGCTATTTTTTAAAGTTACGTAGAAAACGCTAGACAAGTTTAATTATTATTAGATTCAATTCCTAATAAAGGTTGCTTAAGATTCACTTAAAAAGAAAAAGCTGTCGATTAAGGCAGCTTTTTATGTTTTATTCCGGAATTTGTTCGACTAAAATTTCGTTTCCAGCCTTGTCAAAATAAGTGCAGGTCATTTTATCCATATAGATTTCCCATTTTTCTATGCCAAAAGCGGCACACATTTTAATGAAAGTCAGAAAATCTGTTTTGCCTTGTTGATGAGCAACTAACTCGGCTTTAAATTCTTCGCCTTTTGATATGTCGGCAATTACTAAAGAGTCATACTTTGCAGGCACTTTTGCTGTATAATTATTTGCGCCGTGATAGTTAATGTGTCCGTCTGTAACATAAGCTTCATAATGCGTAACGCCTAATTCCTTAATTTCTTTAACGTAAGAAGGAAAGTCTGCGCCTGATTTTACTTTGGCGTGAGCCGTTTTGATTTGTTCTGCTGTAAACATTTTCTTTGTTTTTAATTGTTAAACGATTTGTGAATTACATTGCAAAATTGCAATAGATAGAATTTTTGTAATTGTAAAAAATCGTTTTTCTACAAGAAACGCTTAAAATTTTCAGGTGTGTCGCCCGTAAACTGTTTAAAATCTTTGATGAAATGAGCTTGGTCGAAGAAATTGTTTTGATAGCAGATTTCAGTTAAAGATTTGGTGTTGCTTAGATTGTCAAGAACTGTGTTGAAACGAACTATTGACGCAAACTTTTTGGCTGTCGTTCCAACTACTTTTCTAAATCGCTTTTCAAACGGGCTTTGGCTGATAAATAGTTTCTCGTTGAGTTCTTTTATACGGATTGTCCCATTAGTCTGGTAAATGAGTTTTACTGCTTCAACAATCAATTTGTCAGTTCTGATGTCTTTGAGTTGCGATAGTAAAAACTGTTCAATTATTTTGATTCTCTGTTTGTCGGCAGTAGCAATTGTCAGCTTTTCTTCTACTTCGTCTACATCACTTTTGTCAAAAATGTCATCAAGCGAAAGGCTTAAATTGAATAATTCGTTGGCGGGATGTGAGGCGAAATGAGTAAAGCCAATTTCAGTAAAATAAACCAGTATCGTTCCTGTATCAGCAACGTTTTTGAAGATTTTATAACCGTCAGTAATTCCTGTGATTCCTGCAGAATTCAACTTGTTTTCTATACTGTTATTTATACTAGCAAGCTGTCCTTTGTATTGAAAACCGATAACGAGACCCGATGATGGAAAAACTTTGTATTCGTTTTCAAATTCATTTTCCGACACTACAAAATATTTGATGTAGGGTTTCAGCCTTTCTGCCGGAAAATGTTTTTCAAATTTCATCTGCTTTTTATTTTGTCAAAAGTCTTAAAGCTAAATATTCAAAGTCAAGCAAATTTGTGTCTTTCTGTCTTTGCAAGCTATTTCTAAAAATTCGGACTCAAGTTATATTTTTTGTAGAAATTATCCAAAACCGTTAAAACTTCATCCTCATTATCGACTATTTTAATCAAATCTAAATCTCCAGGAGAAACGTTTGCATATTTTTCAATAAGTACTGTTTTAACCCATTCCATAAGACCTGACCAAAAATCTCTTCCTACCAAAATGATTGGAAATTTTCCGATTTTCTTAGTTTGGATTAATGTAATCGCTTCAAACAATTCGTCTAAAGTTCCAAAACCTCCCGGCATAACCACGAAACCTTGCGAATATTTCACAAACATTACTTTTCTAACGAAAAAGTAGTCGAAATTCAAATTTTTGTCCTTGTCAATATAAGGATTGTAATGCTGTTCAAAAGGCAAATCGATGTTCAAGCCAACGGAAGTGCCGCCGCCTAAATGCGCACCTTTATTTCCGGCTTCCATAATTCCAGGACCGCCGCCAGTTATGACTCCGTAGCCAGCTTTACTGATTTTATAAGCGATTTTTTCTGCCAATAAATACTGAGGATCGTCTGGTTTTGTTCTGGCAGAGCCAAAAATAGAAACACACGGACCGATTCTTCCCATGTTTTCGTAACCGTTCACAAACTCGGACATAATTTTAAAAATGGCCCAAGAATCATTGCTTCGAATTTCGTTCCAAGTTTTTTGTTGTAATTTATCTTTTATTAAATCGTCTTCGTTATCGAAAATCTCTTTTTTCATCTTTCTTAAATTTTTTCAGCCTGCTAAAGTAATTCTTTTTTCAAGAATTTGGCTGTGTAGCTTTTTTTATTTTTGGCAACTTCTTCCGGAGTTCCTTTGGCAATCAGCTGTCCGCCACCTTTTCCTCCTTCTGGACCAATGTCGATAATGTAATCGGCCAATTTAATTACGTCCATATTGTGTTCAATAATCAAGACCGTATTTCCTTTATCGACTAGTTTTTCAATGACTTCCATCAAAACGCGGATGTCTTCAAAATGCAATCCTGTTGTTGGTTCATCCAAAATATAAAACGTATTTCCGGTATCTTTTTTGGATAATTCTCCTGCCAATTTAATTCGTTGCGCTTCTCCGCCTGAAAGTGTCGTACTCTGCTGACCAAGAGTGATATAACCCAATCCGACATCTTCCAAAGCTTTCACTTTTCGATAAATTTTAGGGATATTTTCAAAGAAAGGAACGGCTTCGGCAACAGTCATATTCAATACATCAGAAATCGATTTTCCTTTGTATCTGATTTCCAAGGTTTCTCTGTTAAAACGCTTTCCTTGGCACGTTTCGCATTCCACATAAACATCTGGAAGAAAGCTCATTTCAATGGTTCTCACACCTGAACCTTCGCAGGTTTCACATCTTCCGCCATTCACATTAAAGCTGAAACGACCCGGTTTATAACCACGGATCATTGCTTCAGAAGTCTGCGTGAACAAGCTTCTAATTTCCGAAAAAACTTCAGTATAAGTTGCTGGATTGGAACGCGGTGTTCTTCCAATTGGCGATTGGTCAATATCAATAATTTTGTCAATGTGTTCCAAACCTTCAATCTTTTTATAAGGCTGTGGTTTTTTAACGCCATTGAAAAAATGTGCATTTAAAATTGGATAAAGTGTTTCATTGATCAACGTCGATTTTCCGCTTCCGGAAACTCCTGTCACGCAGATTAATTTCCCTAACGGAAGTTCAATCGAAACATTCTTCAAATTATTTCCAGTCGCTCCTGTCAATTTCAAGAGCTTTCCGTTACCTTCACGACGCTTTTTCGGAACAGCAATTTCCATTTCGCCATTCAAATACGAAGCCGTCAAAGTATGTTCTTTCAATAATTCTGCAGGCGTTCCTTTGCTGATAATTTGTCCGCCATATTTTCCGGCTTTTGGTCCGATATCAATCACATAATCAGCACGTTCAATCATATCTTTGTCGTGTTCCACCACGATTACAGAATTTCCAATGTCTCGTAATTGTTCCAAAGAATGAATCAGTTTTTCATTATCTCTTTGGTGCAAACCGATACTTGGTTCGTCCAAAATATAAAGCACTCCAACCAATTGCGAACCAATTTGCGTGGCCAAACGAATACGCTGTGCTTCACCGCCAGAAAGGGATTTTGAACTTCTGCTTAAAGACAGATAATTCAATCCGACATTGACCAAAAAGCTCAATCTCGACTTGATTTCCTTGACAACTTCAGAAGCAATTTTCTTCTGTTTTTCATTCAAATCTCGGTCTAATTCTTCAAACCAGACGGCCAAATCAGAAATATCCATATCAGTCAATTCTGCAATATTTTTGCCGTTGACTTTAAAATATAAGGACTCTTTTTTCAGACGAGAACCTTCGCAGACCGGACATTTTACTTCGTCCATAAATTCTTTTGCCCAGCGTTTTATAGAAGTAGAACCGCTTTCGTCAAATTGATTTTTGATAAAGCTGGAAATTCCTTCGAAGTCAATTTTATAATCTTTGGTAACGCCTAAGGTTTTGGAAGAAACCTCAAATTTTTCCTTTCCGCCGTGCATGATCACTTCCATCGCTTCCGCGGAAATTTTTTCCACTGGGTCGGTTAATTTGAATCCGAATTTCTCTCCGATAATTTCCAACTGCTTGAAAATCCAAGAACTTTTGTATTCTCCCAAAGGTGCGAAACCGCCTTGTTTTATAGACAATTTTGGATTCGGGACAATCTTTTTCATATTAATTTCGTTCACCGTTCCAAGGCCGTTGCAACTGTCGCATGCACCTTTTGGAGAGTTGAACGAAAAATTATTCGGTTCTGGATTTGGATACGAAATGCCTGAAGTCGGGCACATCAAATTACGGCTGAAATATCTCGCTTCCTGTGTATCTTGGTCAATAATCATCAAAATATCATCGCCGTGATACATCGCTGTCTTGATACTTTCCGTCAGACGTTTGTCGTTTTCCGGCGTATTTTCAATCAGCATTCGGTCGATTACTGTTTCAATATCGTGCGTTTTATAACGGTCCAATTTCATTCCGGCCGTAATATCCTTAATTTCGCCATTGATTCGAACTTTCAAAAATCCTTGTTTGGAAATTTGTTCAAATAATTCGCGGTAATGTCCTTTACGGGAACGAATTATTGGAGCTAGGATATTAATGCGTTTTCCCTCAAAATTTTCAAAAATCAGCTGTTTGATTTGCTCATCGCTATAACTGACCATTTTTTCGCCCGTCACATAGCTGTAGGCGTCTCCCGCTCTTGCGTAAAGCAAACGCAGGAAATCATAAATTTCTGTGATGGTTCCAACCGTCGAGCGCGGACTTTTGCTTGTTGTTTTTTGCTCAATGGCAATTACGGGAGAAAGTCCGTCGATTTTATCAACATCAGGACGTTCCAATCCGCCCAGAAATTGTCGCGCATACGCCGAAAAAGTTTCAATGTAACGGCGTTGACCTTCCGCATAAATCGTGTCAAAAGCCAGCGAAGATTTCCCAGAACCCGAAAGTCCGGTAATCACCACGAGTTTTTCACGAGGAATGGTAACGTCTATATTTTTAAGATTGTGGACGCGAGCGCCTAAAACTTCAATGTTATTTTCAGAGTCTAGCATAGAATTTTTTGCAAAACGCAAAGGTACAGCTTTGTAATCTAATTTTAGTTAAAGATGATTGTGCAAAAACTTAAATTTGTGTAAAAGATTTTACATCAGATTCGCAGATTTTTTCTTAACAATAATTTACAAAATGATAATCTGTGAATCTGCGGCTACTTTACTCGATAACCATTTCTTTCAGTCGTTTTCTATACGATTCCAAGACTTCGATTTTTGAAATAAATCCAAAATATTTGTCATCTTTTAAAACGGGAAGAAATTCGCAGTGGCAAGTTTCAAATTTTTCCATCGCGGTTTCCATTCCTTCTTCATAAGAAATTACTTCCTTTGGAATCGTCATGACTTCTTGAATCGTAGTATATTTTATACGAAAAGGATTAAAAACTATTGGACGCAATTTTTCAAATTCGATAACGCCTAAAAGTTGGTTTTTTTCATTGACAACGGGATAAACTTGCTGTCTTGAAGTGGTCAAAAATTCTACTAAATTTTCTAATTTATCTTCCAATCGAACCGTTTTATATTCTGAATTTATATGACTTAAAATGTCAATATTTGAAAGTATATTCTTGTCTTTATCGCTGGTAAAAACATCACCTTTGTCGGCCAAATGTTTGACATCCATGGAATGTGGTTCTAATTGTTTAGAAACGGCAAAACTTATGGAAGACACAATCATCAACGGAACCATCAAGCCATAGCCACCAGTAATTTCTCCGATAAGGAAAATTGCGGTCAAAGGTGCGTGAAACAAACCGCTCAAGATTCCGGCCATTCCTACAATCGTGAAATTTCCGACAGGTAACTGTTTTGTTAATCCTAAAAGATTGAAAAATTTGGCTACAAAAAATCCGAGATAAGAACCTACAAAAAGGGAAGGAGCAAAGTTGCCTCCGTTTCCACCGCTTCCTAAAGTCAAACCTGTGGCATAAACCTTTAAGAGCATTGTAATTCCTACGAAAAATAATAAAACCCATTCATTGCTTTTATAATTGTCAAGCAAAGTATTTTCTAAAATTGTCTGCGGATTTGCATTGGCTAAAGTTTTTATACTTTCATAACCTTCGCCAAAAAGCGTTGGAAAAAGAAAAATTAAAACAGCCAAAATAGAAGCTCCAAATAAAGCTTTTCTGTAAGGGCTATTTTTAAATTTTTTGAAAAAACCTTCGATTTTCTGAAAATTTCTGGCATGATAAACAGAAACTAATCCGGCTAAGATTCCTAAAATTATATAAAACGGAATGTTGTGAAAATCAAATGTTTGTTGCGTTTTGAAAGACAGAAGTACGTCTTCGTTCAAAACAATTGTGGAAACCAAAGCTCCTGTTGCCGCAGAAATCATAATCGGGATAAAAGCCGTAATGGCAACATCGGTCAAGACAACTTCGATGGCGAATAAAACTCCCGCAATTGGTGCGTTAAATGCTGCCGCAATTCCGGCTGCGACACCGCAAGCCAATAGCAGAATTCTATCCTTTTGTGAGAGTCGATATTTTTGCGCAAAATTTGATCCAAAAGCGGCACCTGTTATCGTAATCGGTGATTCTAACCCTGCTGAACCTCCAAGCCCGACAGTTAAGGAACTGGTTATAATTTGGGCATACATTTGCTTTTTAGGCAAGATTCCACCTTTTCTTGCCACGGCATATAAAATCCTGGAACTTCCTTTTTCCAGCTTTCCGTTTAAGACATTTCTTATGACAAAAACGGTCAGCAAAATTCCGATAATCGGGAAAATACTGTTGATGAAAGGAAGTTTTAAATAGCCGTTTATGTAAGTTGCGAATACAAAAACGTAATGCGCAAACGCTTTGAGCACAATTACGGCAAAAGCGCAAGAAATCGCAACAGCAACACAAGAAAGATATAAAAAGTGTCTTTCTGAAAGAAAATCTTTCGCAATAAAAAATAAAGCTTCAAATTTTTTAGCTATTTTTTTGAAAAGTACTTGTAAACGAGATGGCTTTTTGTGGGACATTATAGCATTTGAAAACGTTAAGATAAAGTGCTAAAATACGCTTTTTGTTAAAATTTATGAGATAAAATTTCTATAAAGTTTCGAGTTTTTCGGTTACATATTCCCTTAATTCTTTAAAGAACTGCGTAAATTCTTGTTCGAATTCGATATAATATTCTTTTAATTCTTTTACTGAAAAGCCCATCTGTGATTGGTGTTTCGTCCTGTGATCCATTTGAAAAAGCACCCTTTCAATTTCTTCTATGAATTGATAATTATAAAGCCAATTTCCTCTTTTCATGTGAGGAAGCATGTTCTGGGTTTTCAAATTCAGCATTTCAAAATTGTCATCGAGTGATTTGTAAAAACGATTTACAAAATCAGAAAGTTTTTCATCAGAATAATTATTCCAGTTTTTAGCCAAGAAATGATCGTAAAAAACGTCAATAATTACGCCAGAATAATGTCCATATTTTTCGTGAAGCCGATGCTTGCTGATTCTGAAGATGGAATGTGCATCCGTAAAAGTGTCAATTGCTCTATGCAAAATAATTCCCTTTTGAACATCTAGCGGAAATTTTTCATATTCTTTTCCACGGATCCCGTCGGCCATCAAGTTGCCAATTTTTATAAAATCATTGTTTCCAGAAAGATAAATATGAGCTAGAAAATTCATTTTTGTAAGTTGATTATTCTCAAAGATACAAAGTTTCCAAGTTAGTTTTGGAACATAAATTTTAACTTATTATAAAATTTTAACTTTGAAACTTCCCAACTTTGTATCTTTGAAACTTAAATCTAAAATTATAAATCTAAAATAAAGATGACCTTAATAAAATCAATATCAGGAATTCGCGGCACGATTGGCGGAAAAGTAGGAGATAACCTGACTCCAGTTGACGCAGTGAAATTCGCTTCGGCGTATGGAACTTGGCTGAAACAGCATTCAAAAAAAGAAAAATTGACGGTTGTAATCGGTCGTGACGCTAGAATTTCTGGCCCGATGATTCACAATTTGGTAGTCAATACATTAATAGGACTCGGAATTGACGTGATTGATTTAGGACTTTCTACAACTCCGACTGTGGAAATTGCTGTTCCGTTAGAAAAAGCGGACGGTGGAATTATCTTGACGGCAAGCCACAATCCAAAACAATGGAACGCCTTAAAATTGCTAAATGAAAAAGGAGAATTTCTGAGCGGAGAAGCGGGCGCAATTATTCTAGACATCGCCGAAAGAGAAGCTTTTGATTTTTCTGACGTAGATAGTTTGGGAGAAATCACTTCAAATGACGCGTACATGGATATTCATATCGACGAAGTTTTAGACTTGCCGTTGGTGGATATTGAAGCGGTAAAAAATGCTAAATTTAAAGTGGTTGTTGACGGCGTAAATTCTTCTGGAGGAATTATTATCCCAAAAATTTTGGAATTGATGGGTGTGGAATGCGTAAAATTATACTGTGAACCAAACGGACATTTTCCGCACAATCCAGAGCCTTTAAAAGAACATCTGACTGATATTTCAGAATTGGTTGTAAAAGAAAAAGCCGATTTAGGAATCGTGGTTGATCCAGATGTGGATCGTTTGGCGTTTATTTCAGAAGACGGCGAAATGTTTGGTGAAGAATATACTTTAGTAGCAATTGCAGATTATGTCTTGAGCAAAACACCAGGAAATACGGTTTCAAATATGTCTTCATCACGAGCTTTGCGCGATGTCACAAATCTTCACGGAGGAACTTATGAAGCAAGCGCTGTCGGCGAAGTAAACGTGGTGGAATTGATGAAGAAAAACAACGCAATCATCGGCGGTGAAGGAAACGGCGGCATCATTTATCCAGCCTCGCATTATGGCAGAGATTCTATTGTTGGCGTGGCTTTATTTCTGACACATTTGGCACATAAAAAGATGAAAGTTTCTGAATTGAGAGCGACTTATTCCCAATATTTTATGAGCAAGAATAAAATTGAATTGACGCCTCAGATTGACGTTGACGCGATTTTGGTAGCAATGACAGACAAATATAAAAACGAAAATATTTCTACGATCGACGGTGTAAAAATTGACTTCGCAGAAAACTGGGTACACTTGAGAAAGTCAAACACAGAACCGATTATCCGAATTTATACTGAAGCAAAATCACAAGAAGAAGCAGATGCTTTAGCCTTGAGAATCATCGACGAAATCAAAGCCGTTGCCGGAATTTAATATGGAAAATCAAGAACCAGAATCTTACAAAAGAGAATATTATCAGCCAGTTCGCCGAAAACAATTGCCCAATTCAACGGCGGTTTTAGTTTTAGGAATCATCTCAATTCCCACAAGTTTTTGCTATGGATTTATCGGAATTACATTAGGAATTGTTGCTCTTGTGCTGGCAAAAAAAGATTTGAAATTGCACAAACAATATCCAGATGAATTTGACGGTTATGATAATTTGAATATTGGAAGAATTTGTGCAATTATCGGATTATCAATTGGATCTCTTATATTTCTGTTGCTTTTAATGTACATCTTTTTTGCCTTCACAATGTTATTTTCAGCATTACCTCTTGCAAATTAAATTTATGAAAAACGCAATCCAAATTATATTTCTGTTTATTGCCTTTTCTGTTTCTGCTCAAAAATTCACCAAAGAAGAGCGGAAAATTATTGAATCTGGCGATAAAAAATCGATGCTGAAAGTCATTGAAATCACTGATGAAAAAGAACTTAAGATCTTAAAATCGGTTTCCAATGACATTGATCCAAAAGACGATTTACTTCCGATATTGGCCCAAAGAATGTACTTGTCAATGCGCGATCCGGCCAATCCAGGAATCGGAATTGCCGCACCGCAAATCGGCATAAACAGAAATATTATTTGGGTACAGCGCTTTGACAAAGAAGGCGAGCCTTTTGAATTATACTTGAATCCTAAAATAATCTGGCGCTCTGAATTGCTCCGAAAAGGCAAAGAAGGATGCCTTTCAATCCCAGATATTACGGGTGAGGTCTTGAGAAATTATACTATAAAATTAGCATATCAAGACAAAACAGGAAAATCTTTCGAAGAATTAATCGAAGGTTTCACATCCGTAATTTTCCAGCACGAAACCGACCATTTGAATGGAATTTTATTCACAGACCGAATGAAAGAACAAGAGAAACTCGAAGTTTCACTAATCAATAACGAAGTAAATCTATACTTAGAAAAGCGTTTGAAAAGACAATAGTTTTTATTTGAAGCGAATCGTCAGGCATTTTCAGGAAAGGCAATTCCCGCTGGATGGCACTCGCTTTTCACGGCTTTAGTCAGCCGTGAAAGAGCTCAAACAAAGCCACCATCGGGGCTATTTGAGAAACCATCTGAATTTTTGTAGGCTTTTATGACCATTATGTGCTCAGCACTTTACAATCTTTCCGAATTTTCCAGATATTTTTTTCAAACAAAAACGTTATCTTTGAAACCAAACAAGATTGCAATGACTACAACTGAAATCTCGACTCAATTAGAGCACTATTTTCAACAATTCCGAAGCAATATCATCGGGATTGACCAAGAATTTGTTTCGCCTTTCGGAAAAAAGAAAATCATCTATACCGATTGGACAGCAAGCGGACGACTTTACCGACCGATTGAAGAAAAATTGATGAATGAATTCGGACCTTTTGTAGCCAACACGCATACAGAAACCACCGTTTCTGGAACGGCGATGACGATGGCTTACCACCACGCCAGAAATATCATAAAAAAACACGTCAATGCGAATTCTGACGACGTTCTAATTACAGATGGAACAGGAATGACAGGCGTTATCAACAAATTCCAACGAATTTTGGGCTTGAAATTGCCAGAGAATCTTCGTGAGTTTACAAAAATTCCAGACGAGAAAAGACCAGTAGTTTTTATTTCCCACATGGAACATCATTCCAATCAAACTTCATGGCTGGAAACTATTGCAAAAGTAGAAGTAATTCCGGCTTGCCCGCAAGGTCTGTTGTGCTTAGATAGCTTTAAAGAATTATTAGAAAAATATAAAAACCATACGCTTAAAATTGCTTCGATAACTTCGTGTTCCAATGTGACGGGAATCAAGACTCCTTATTATGAAGTAGCCAAATTGATGCACCAAAATAACGGCGTTTGTTTCGTGGATTTTGCGTGTTCGGCGCCTTATGTAGAAATAAATATGCATCCCGAAGACAGCGAAGCGTATCTAGATGCGATTTTCTTTTCGCCGCACAAATTCCTTGGCGGTCCTGGAACTTCGGGCGTTTTGATTTTCAACAAGAAATTATACAAAAATATGATTCCCGATCATCCAGGCGGTGGCACGGTTTCTTGGACAAATCCTTGGGGCGAACACAAATATTTGGATAATATTGAAGAGAGAGAAGACGGCGGCACTCCAGGTTTTTTGCAAGTAATTAAAACGGCTTTGGCTGTTCAGTTGAAGGAAAAAATGGGCGTCGATAATATCTTGGAAAGAGAACATGAAATTATTGACTACGTATTTTCTGAACTTGGGAATATTTCTAATATAAATATTTTAGCCGACCAGCATAAAAATAGGCTAGGGGTAATTTCTTTCTATATCGACGATCTGCATTTTAATTTAGGAGTAAAACTTTTAAACGACAAATTCGGAATCCAAACGCGTGGAGGTTGCAGTTGCGCCGGCACTTACGGCCATTATCTGCTTCACGTGGATCAAGAAACTTCCAACGATTTGACCAATCTAATTACCGCTGGAGATTTGATCAGAAAACCAGGCTGGATCAGAATGTCGATTCATCCGACGACTACAAATGCTGAAATTCAATTTGTTTGCGCCAGCATAAAAGCGTTGGCAGAAAACCATAAAGAGTGGGCTTTTGACTACGAATATGACAAATGTTCAAATGAATTTACGCATAAAAATGCCTTGCATTCTGAAAAAGAAATGGTTGAAAAATGGTTTAATTTTAGCTAATTGCGTCGATTTTTTTCTTGTTTCCTTCCGCAAATTCTTCATAGCGGTGTTTCCATCTTTTGTGCGTCCAAAGGTAATATTCTGGCGCTTCTAAAATTTGTTCTTCCACTAAGCGAAGAAACATTTCAGTGATTTTATAATTCGGAACTTCTTTTGGATTGTCAGCCATTTCTATGAAAGTCGCTTCATAATAGCCTCGTTTTATTTTTCTTCCTTTTACAAAAATTACGTTCATGTCCATTCTTTTTGCAATCATCTCAGCGCCAGTATGAACCGGAACTCTTACGCCGAAAAATTCTCCCCAATGATAAGCTTTTGAGGCTTTTGGAGATTGGTCGCTTGCAAAACCATAAACTCCCAAGACGCCATTCTTTTGGTTCTCATGAATGACGCTGATTGTTTCTTTCGTATCAATTAAATGCGCTTCAAATTTTCCGCGAATATCATGAACCAGGCGGTCAAAATATTTGTTTTTTATTTTTTTGTAAATTCCGTAGCCCTTGAATTGGATGTGTTTATTCATCGAAACAAGCCATTCATAGCTTGAATAATGAGCGCAAAGCAAAGCAATACTTTTACCTCTTTTTTCCATTTCTTGGTAGACTTCAAGATTGGTAAACTTAAAGCGTTTTATTACTTCCTTGTCAGAAATCGTCATCGTTTTGATCATTTCAAAGAAACCATCCACAAAATGATGAAAGAATTTTTTCTCTATTACATGCCTTTCTTTATCTGACAAATGCGGCAATGCAATCGCAAGATTTTCACGAACCGTTTTTTTTCTATAGCCTATTATTCTGTAAACCAATACATAAGTGCAATCTGAAAAAAAATAAAGAACGCGGAAAGGCAACATTGAAATCAGCCACAGAATAGGATAAACGACAATAAAAAGTAATAACTGCATGAACCAAAGTTTTTGCAAATATAAGCTATTGCTATTTATAATGGTTAAATGGACTACAAATCAGAAAAAGTGTTTGTATTTTTACCATCAAAATATCTTTTATGAGCATCATTCTTATTGTTCTTATCGCTATAAATTGCATTGTCAGTTTTAAAGGATTCAACGATTTGTCATTTTTTAGAAAATATGAATTTCATGTAGGAAGCATTCGTGCCGGAGATCAAATCCGAATGTTTTCGTCTGCTTTTTTGCACGTAGATATTGCGCATTTGGCTTTTAACATGTTGACGCTCTATCTTTTTGCTCCTTATGTGATTTATTCTTTAGGAAATCAATCTTTCGTAATTACGTATTTAGCGAGTCTCGTTTTTGGAAATTTATTGACGATGCTTTTACATAAAAACGATTATAATTATCGTGCAGTTGGTGCTTCGGGAGCAGTTATGGGAATTGTATATGCTGCAATTTTAGTACAGCCCAATTTGGAAATTTATTTTATGCCAGGCTATATCTTCGGAATAATTTATTTGTTTTATTCTATTTATGGAATGAAAGCCAAAAGCGACAATATTGGGCACACTGCCCATTTTGGCGGCGCAATCGGCGGTTATGTAATTACGCTTTGCCAAGTTCCGAATATATTTACAGAAAATACTTTGACCGTGGTTTTGCTTGCAGTTCCGATTGTTATTCTGTTTGTTATGGCAAAAATGGGAAAGATTTAAGGTATAGAAAAGCTCTGAAAATAATTTTATTTTTGTAGGAATTAATATTGGCACGCAATTTGAAAAGTATCATAAAAACAAATATTTTTAAACACTATGAAAAAGACTATTTTAATTTTGATGACCCTTTTCGCTGTAGCAACTCAAGCGCAAGAAATCAAACAGATTCCACAAATTAATGTTGCCGGAGAAGGCAAGATTAAAGTAACTCCTGACTATGCAATTATTTCTATCGGAGTTGAAAACACAGGCGCTGATGCTGCGGAAGTGAAAAAGAAAAATGATGCTACAGTTGATGCAGTGATCAAATATCTTAAAAGTTTCAAATTAGCTCCTGCAGATTACCAGACAAAACAAGTTTTTTTGCAAAAAAATTATGATTACAACAAAAAGAAAAACACTTTTGTGGCTTCACAGCAAATTTCTGTAACATTGAGAGATCTGTCTAAATATGACACTTTAATGATGGGATTGGTTGATACCGGAATCAATAATATTCAAGGCGTGGAATTTAAGTCTACAAAATTAGCACAATATGAGTCTGAAGCTAGAAAAGCAGCAGTTGTTGACGCAAAGGCTAAAGCATTAGATTATGCTTCTGCTTTGAATCAAAAAGTTGGAAAAGCAATCTTAGTTTCTGATAATTCTCAAACGAATTACCCAATGCCAAGAATGTATGCCATGGAAATGAAAACTTCTGCAGATGCTGGAATGCCTAAAGAAACACTGGCAATTGGTGAAATCGAAATTACTGCAAACGTTACAATCAGCTTTGTTTTAGAATAAAAATCACTTAGATATAAAATTAAAAAGTCCTGCATTGCGCAGGACTTTTTTGTAAAACAAACAAAACAAAAAAACAAACATTCTACCTTTTTATGGTTTCCAGCTGAAGCACGAGATTTTGATAGCGACTGCTTAATGAAAATAATTTTTCGGCAAGAACAATTACCTTATCGGAATAATAAAATATTCTGCTAGATTTTCAAGTTGTAAAATATATAGTGAAAGAATAAAAAGGCGTAGGTATTCTAAGTAATAAATTCATTTTCGCTGTTCTAAAATTGCGCCACAGTTGATCAGCGTTATCAAGATGAATTATATTTTGCTATCTTACAATTAAGAAAGGACAATGATGCGATTGATTTTTCAAGTATCGGAATCATTTCAATGCGAAGATGCAAGAATAATTTCCTTATTTGGCAGGAGTTTTCATCAATGCAAGTGTCACTTTTTTATAGAAATTTTCTTAGCAGAAATTGGAATTTTATCACTGTTTTGGTATAAATACAGCAAAGCCTTGATGGGATATTTGACTTTTCTAGACAGCATTTGAATAAATTAACTATCCAAAGTTAGCAATAATATTAAATTTTTTATCGTTCGGGCAAGAAACTAATAGGGAAGCCCAACAATTCGACGTTTTTTAGATTTTAAATATTTATATTTGTTAATACCCAAAATCCTGCCAGATGAGTAATACTAAAAAAATGAGCATTGCGCTCGTTGATGATGATAAAGATGAAAGCGATTTCTTTCAGATTGCTTTAGACTTTTTAGGAATTGACTATCAATTTCGATTTTTTGGAAATGCCAAGGATTTTGTTTCTTACGTTGAGAATGAAGAAACAATCTTGCCAGATATTATTTTTGTTGATATGAGCATGCCTGAAATCAGTGGAAAAGATTTGATCAAGCAGCTTCGTGAAAATTCAAGGTTTGACGGTATGGAAGCGGTCATTTACACGGCGCACATTAGTGAAAAAGACAAACAGGCAATGATGTCGTTAGGCACTTTTGAGTTTTTTATAAAGCCTACCGAATTTTCAGAATTGACCGAAATGCTAAAGGAAATGATTGACCGAAGAGCAGAAAAAATGAATTCAAATTCTCTGAAAAAAGGATAATTAAAGCCAAGCTATGAAGACCTACCAAATAATTTTATTGGTGCTTATTGTTTTGACTTTTTTATTTTTAGACAGATGCACTTCGGTAAATATTTCTACTTCTCCGCTATTTAAAAATCCAAAATACAATAGTTTTAAGTATTTAAAGGATGGAATTTCTTCTGAAAATTATGAAACCATAAGGCTTGAAAAGGCAAGATATCCTATTTTGTATGATACGATTCAGAATACTTTTTATGTAAATTGTGGCAACGGAATTTGCAAAATCGACGGCGCCGGAAATATTATCTTACGCGATTCGATATTTAAAGACGAAGCCAATTCTTTGGTAGATTTTGCAAATCATTCCTATTATGTTTTTACGAAAGATGCGGTTTATGATTATTCCCAAAAAGAAGTTCGTCCTGAAAAGATGGCTGCAATTGTCAATGAAAATAATGATATGGCGCCAGAAGAATGGGAAAGTACTTTCAAAAAACTTTATGGCGAAGCACAAGTTGTTATTTATGAAAGCGACCGGTACACTTACGAAAAATGCAACTGTTATCCGATTTACTTTAAAATAGGTGAAAAATGGACGCTTATGTATACTGATAAAAATGATTTCAGGTCGACACTCACTGACATTGACATGGAAAGTTATATTGGAAGAGTTGATTTTAAAGAGTATCCGCCAAAATACAACGGACTGATTGCTTTAAGAGATAATTTTCATAAAATGTATTCTGACAAAATGAATACTAGCGATGAATTTTTGAAAACATATTATACAGTTCATATGAAGGAAGAAAATTTCAAATATGAATCTGAAGATAAACTTAAAACACTCTTTTTCCAGAAACAAAATGTTTATTCAGAAGCGGCTTATACGAGCATTCCTTTAGCTTTTGGAGGAATTGCCTATTATGAACTTTCTTTGGGCAGAGAATCGCTTTATTTCAAGGAAAATGCCTCAAAAGATTCAGGATTTGCAGGCAACTTAAATTCGAATCTTTATCTTTTTGAAATTCCGGCTAAATTCAGAAATCAGACAGAAGTACGATTTTTAGATTTCAGGGCTCCGTCAAATGTATTTTTAAGCGGAAGCGAGGATTTGTACATTATCCGAAGAAAGAAGAAATGATGCAAATGCTCTAAAATAAAAAAAACCTATAAATCTTTACAATTTATAGGTTTCGTGGGGAGAGCAGGATTCGAACCTGCGAAGTTTTCACAGCAGATTTACAGTCTGCCCTCGTTGGCCGCTTGAGTATCTCCCCATAAGCGTTTCCTTCTTACGGGTGCAAATATAGTACTGTTTTTTATTTGTGCAAACGTTTTCTAAAGATAATTTCTAAGTTATTTTTAAACTATTGGTATTGAATAAAATAAAAAAATCTCCGCTAGGGAGATTTTTTTATAAAATAGGTTTCAAAAGCGATTATGCTCCCAAAAGTTCTTTTACTTTAGCTTTTAATTCTTCGCCTCTTAAATCTTTTGCAACGATTTTGCCAGAAGCATCAAGAATAAAAGTCGCAGGAATTGATCTTACGTTGTATTTTTTAGCAATCGGATCTTGCCAGAATTTCAAGTTTGAAACGTGAGTCCAGGCCAATTTATCTGCAGCGATTGCTTCTTTCCATTTAGCAGCACCGTCTGGCTGGTCAAGAGAAACTCCGATAATATTCAAACCTTTGTCATGAAATTCATTGTATAAGGCTACAACATTTGGATTTTCTTGACGGCAAGGAGCGCACCAAGAAGCCCAGAAATCAATGATTGTCACTTTTCCTAAAGATTGTTTCAGTGAAACATTCTTACCTTCTGGATTTGGAGCTGTAAAATCTGGAGCTACTTTTCCGATTTCAACTGCATCAAGATTGTCTAGTTTTTCTTTTACAGATTTTCCAGGTTTTGTGTTTTTCAATTCAGATGTAAGGCTATTGTAGATTTTTTTGATCTTAGCAATATCTGGTTCTGGAAAATTGAAAAGGCTTTCTGTAATCAAAACGCTCAAGAACGATTTTGGATTATTTTCAGCATAATTTGTGTATTTGTTATTCAATGGCTCTTGAATCTTTTTGTACTCATTCATCAATTGATTAACAACAGCAGTATCTTTTGATTGCTGTGCTTGATTCATTTTCTGCATGTTAGCTTGCTGGAAAGCCATAGATTTTTTCTGAACGTCCTTTTGTGTAACTTTCAAATCTTCTTTAAATTTAGAAAGTTCTTCATTGTTGTAAGTTCCAGAAACTTTAGTTTTTGCGATTGTATCTTTGTCAACAGCCACTTTAATTTCTCCTTCTTCAAGAATAAAATCAACCATTCCTTCTTTTGTGTCAATTCTCAAAGTGTGGATTGCCGGTTCAGTAGCAGTACCTTTTATTTCAAATTTTCCGTTTTCAACTTTTACAGTATCAATTGCAACAAGATTTCCAGGCGTGTTTTCGTCTTGTCTTTCAAGAATTACGTTTTTTCCGTCAGCACCTTCAACAGTTCCGCTGATAATGTATTCATTGTCTCCAGTTTTACTGCATGAAGCAAATAGAGCTGCAGCCGAAACGAATAAAAAGATTTTTTTCATTTTTAATTTCATTTTTGATTTTAGTTTTGCAAAAGTATTTATAATTCTGATTTTTATACCTAAATTAAGCTTAATTTTAATAATTTATTAATTTGAAGAAGAGCAAGCCACGCTGCACAAATTTAAATTTGTTGTTCTGATGCCAGCTATTCCTTTTTCTATATTAATTATATTGTGGTAACCTCTTGATTTTAAGACAGAAGCCATGATGATAGAACGGTAACCGCCAGCGCAATGCAAATAGAATTTCTCTTCTTTCGGCACTTCAGAAAAACGCTCATTTACATCATCCAAAGGAATATTTAAAGCATTTTCTAAGTGTTCCGGATTGTATTCTCCTGGTTTTCTTGCGTCTACAATAATACTGTTCTCAGTAACTTCTTCTGCAAATTTTTCAGGAGAAACTGACTCGATATTGTCTGTTTCAAAACCTGCATTTTCCCAAGCTTCAATGCCACCTTTCAAGTATCCAAGGGCATTATCAAAACCAACTCTAGATAATCTTGTGATTGTTTCTTCTTCGCGACCGTCTGGCGTAATCAAAAGCAAAGGCTGTTTTACATCGCGAATCAAAGCGCCAACCCAAGGAGCAAAATTTCCTTGAATTCCGATAAAAATTGATCCAGGAATATGATTTTTTACATAATCATCTTCGTGCCTTACATCTAAAATCAAAGCTTCAGATTGACTTGCGACAGCTTTAAATTCTTGCGGAGTCAAAGGCTTGAACGATTTTTCAATAACATCATCAAGACTTTCATAGCCTTCAATATTCATCATTACGTTTTGAGGAAAATAGGCTGGAGGAGCGCCCAAACCGCTTAGTAGTTCAGAAATAAATTCCTCGCGTGTCATGTCAGAACGAAGCGCATAATTTGTTTTTTTCTGGTTTCCTAAAAGATCTGTCGTTTCCTTGCTCATGTTTTTTCCGCAAGCGCTTCCTGCACCATGACTCGGATAAACAGTCAAATCATCTGGCAAAGTCATGATTTTATTGCGAAGCGAATCAAACAAATAAGAAGCCAATTTTTCTTGCGTTAAATCGCTTGATAATGCTTGCGCCAAGTCAGGACGGCCAACATCGCCTATAAATAAGGTGTCTCCAGTAATAATTCCGTGTGGTTTTTTATTTTCATCCAATAAAAGATAGCACGTGCTTTCCATCGTATGCCCAGGCGTGTGGATTGCTTTTATGGTATAATTTCCAACCGTAAATTCTTGTCCGTCTGTTGCAATAATTGCTTCAAATTTAGGATTTGCAGTCGGTCCGTAAACGATTTGCCCGCCAGATTTTTTTGCCAAATCTAAATGTCCAGAAACAAAATCAGCGTGGAAATGCGTTTCAAAAATATATTTTATTGTCGCATTGTCTTTTTTTGCACGATCTAAATAAGGCTGTACTTCGCGCAACGGATCAAAAATCGCCACTTCGCCGTTGCTTTCTAAATAATAGGCCGCCTGCGCAATGCAACCGGTATAAATTTGTTCAATTTTCATATTCTATTGTAATTAAAAAAGAATCTCTTTGACTAGAATGAAGACGGACATGAAAAGCACGAACCATCCAAAGCTTTTTTTGAGACTTTTTTCGTTGATAAATTTATTGACGTAAATCCCCACAAAGATACCTAAAATAGAGATAAATGTAAAGATTAATAAAAAATACCAATCGGGATTAATATTGCAGATATCACCTGAAAAACCTACCAGTGAATTTATGGCGATGATGAATATTGAAGTGCCGACTGCCTTTTTTATAGGAAGCTTGGCAATGTAAATCAATGCCGGAATGAACAAAAAGCCACCGCCGGCGCCAATTAATCCGATGATGATGCCGACCAAAAACATTTGAAAAAAAGTGATGTAGATATTAGGATTAGCTTCAGGATTTTTCTTTACTTTTTTATCATAAATCATTGAAAAAGAAGCAAGCATCATGACGATTGCAAAAAGTGCCATCAAGAAAAATTCTTTTGTAATCGTAATTTCTCCGACAGTCAAAAGTTTTTCAGGAAGAAGATGAACCAAGAATTTCCTAGTCAGATAAATGGCGGCAAGTGAAGGAATGGCGAATTTTAAGCCAGTTTTGATCTCAACCAATCCTTTTTTATAATTCAGGATTGTGCCAAAAGCCGAAGTCATTCCTACGATGAATAATGAGTAAGCCGTTGCAATTACTGGATTTATTCCTAACAGATAAACCAAAACAGGAACGGTCAATATCGAACCGCCACCGCCAATTAGTCCTAAAACTAATCCGATAATGAAGGCTGCAAAATATCCAAAATATTCGATCATGCGTTTTTTTCGATACCGTAAAGATATTAAAATTGAAGAGATGAAAACAGTATTATTTGAAATCGCATAAAAGTCTGATTATTAGAATATAATGTGTTGTTAATGTTAAATAATAATTGAAATAGCTTTAAATCCTTATTTTTGAAAATCAAATTACCACCAACTAATGATAAAAAAATACTTTCTCCATTTATTTCTGCTCCTTTTTGTGTCTTTTTCTTACGGACAAGTTCTTGTAATCAATGAAATCGATTCTGATACGCCAGGCATTGATACCAAAGAATTTGTAGAAATAAAATCACAGACGCCTAACTTTTCGCTTGACGGTTATGTACTGGTTTTTTACAATGGAAATCCGACTGGAAGCACGAGCAATAAAAGCTATTTTGCTATTTCCTTAAATGGCTTGGCGACTGATGTAAACGGTTTGGCTTTAATTGGAAACACTGAAGTTTCTCCAGTACCGCAAAAAATATTTTCGAATTCTTCTATACAAAATGGTCCGGATGCTGTGGCAATTTACCAAGGTAGTTATGCCGATTTTCCGATTGGAACTTTAGCAACAACAGCCAATTTGATCCACGCTTTTGGCCACGGAACAACTACAGATACTGCGCCAACAGGATTGATGACGCTTTTGGGAAATCCTTCTTTTTTGAGCGAAGGAAGTACTAGCACTTTGACGCAGTCGCAATCTATCCAAAGGAAAGCCGACGGAACTTATGAAGCAAAATTGCCAACTCCAGGAGCCAATAATGATGGAAGCGGTGTGATTTTTAACGGTATCAGAATCAGCGTTCCTGCTTTGCAATACAATGAAGGCGACAATTTCAACATTACTTTTACGACACAGACGCCAGTAACGAGCAATCTGACTTTTACGTATGCACTTTCCAACGGAACTTTTAATAATGCTGATTTCACAGGAAATACTACCGTTTTAATTCCGGCTGGTTCGACAACTTTTACGACAAATGTTCAAATTGTTGACGATAATATTGATGAAGGCGACGAATTTATAAAAATCAAATTCGGGAATTTGCCAAGCGGATTTATCCGAATGAATGACAATATCGAAATTGTCGTGATTGACAATGATTTTACGGCTTCCAATTGGGGAACGCCGCTAAATCCTACGTATGGAAATGTGGCAAGTACTGTTCCGAATGGATATTACACTTCTTTAAATGGAAAATCTGGCGCGCAATTAAAGCAGGCAGTTCAAGATATTATTGCAAATCCAGCTGTGGTGAGAGCGCATAATTATGGAGATATTACAGATATTTTAAAGAAAGCAGACCAAAATCCATTGAATAGCAATCAGGTTTGGCTGATGTATAAGGAAACCAGCCGTGCAAAATATTTGTTTCAAGATACAGGAGACGGAACGGGCAGATGGAATCGCGAGCATATTTATCCGCAATCTCGCGGTGGTTTTACCGACGGAACTTCGGCGACCGCTGACGGAATTGATGTTTGGGTTTCTTCAAATGCAGATTCTTTGCAACATGGCCACGCCGATGCGCATCATTTGAGAGCTGAAGACGGACCTGAAAATAGTTCAAGAAACAATAGAGATTATGGTCTTGGCGATTACAACGGTTTTGCAGGAAATGCAGGAAGCTGGAAAGGCGACGTGGCCCGCGCCGTTTTTTATATGTCAGTTCGATACAATGCTTTAAGTGTTGTAAATGGAAATCCGCCGGACACAACGGTTGGTCAGTTGGGCGATTTGGCGACTTTATTGCAATGGAACCAAAATGATCCGGCAGATGATTTTGAAATGAACCGCAATAATTATGTTTATACTTGGCAATATAATAGGAATCCGTTTATTGATCTTCCAAACTTGGCAGATTATATTTTTGGAGCAAATGTTGGTCAGGTCTATACGCTTTCAGTGGAAGAAAATGCGCCGTTGAAAGTAGCAATTTATCCAAATCCAGCGACAAATTATATTACTGTTTCAGGAATCCAGGAAGATGGAATTTTAGAAATTTATTCAATTTCAGGCCAACAGCTTTTGGAAAAACAATTTAGCGGAAGCACAACGCTCCACGTAGATTTAGCTTCTGGATTGTATCTGGCCAAAATTACTTCTGGAGAAAAATCTACGATAAGAAAGATTGTTATAAAATAAATTATTTGAAGCTGATAATAAAGGTGGTTCCAACATTTGGTTCGCTTTCTGCAACCACGGAACCGCCCATAGCGTCAATTTGATTTTTACTTATAAAAAGTCCAATTCCTTTAGAATCAGGATTTTTGTGAAAGGTTTTGTACATGCCAAAAAGCTTGCTTCCGTCTCTTTGCAAGTCAATTCCCATTCCGTTATCAGAAATTATTAGCTTTAAATTGCCGTTTGCTTTTTTGCAATCTAAAGTTATTATTGGAGTTCTATCCGGATGTGAATAGCGCAGAGCATTTGACAGGAAGTTTAAGAGCACGCTTTCCAAATAAGCGGGATTATAGGTCACAAAAATATCTGGATCTACATTATTTTGAATTTCAGCTTTTTTCAAGCTTACCTGTTCAGATAAAATATCGATAATTTTTTCAATATTTTCTCTCAGATTCAAGCTCCTTTTTACCAAATTCGTATTGGTTTGTATATTGACGACTTCGTTTAAATTCGTCATGCTTTCATTAAGTGCGCTAGAAACTTTTTGAAGCATTTCAATCATTTCCATGCGTTCATCATCGCTTTCAACGGTTTCAATCAAGTTAGAAATTGCCTGGATATTGCTGGCATGCGACCTTAAATTGTGAGAAACGATATAGGAAAAATTCAATAGCCTTTTGTTCTGTTCTGTTACCAAATCAAACGAATCGCTGAGTTCTTTTTCAGCTCTTTTTTTATTTGTAATATCAATCATGATGCCTTTCAAGCTTACTGGTTTTCCATTTTCATGGATGACATTCACAATGTCGCGAATCCAAATTACGGCTCCATTTTTTGCAATCATTCGATATTCAAAATCGTATTGCTTGTTTATTCTTGACTGCTCATAGCAATATTTAACGACTTCATCTTTATCTTCAGGGTGAATTGTATTGCGCCAAAATTCTGGGTCAGAAAGCCATTCTTCTAAAGAATATCCGGTAATTTCTTCTGCTTTTTTATTAACGTAAGTGAAAAGGTAGGTATCATAATCGCATTCCCAAACGATTCCGTCAATGGCATTTACAAGCGACTCGATTTTTCTTTGAGAATTGATAATTATTTCTTCGGTAGCTTTTCTGACCGTGATATCTTCGGTAGAAATAATGACTCTTTCCAGACTTTCTTCATAACCTCTCATCACGCTCCAGCGCAAGCTAATGTCTCTTAATTCGCCATCAGATTTAATAACTTTTGAATCCATGGAAATGTATTTCTGCCCTTGAGAAATAGCGACAAGCTGTGCAATAAAAGTATCTCGAATTTCACTGTCTAGCAGATTTTCAAGATTATCCATCAATTCTTCTTTCGTCTTTGGATAATGAAGGGTGAGGCATTCATTGTTGATATTTATGATTTTTACCAATGAAATGCAATGACTTATCTGATCTGGATTTGAATTTAGAAAAGCCAATACGTCTTCCTTATTTTTGCCAATCAAGCCCAAGCTTTCCAGATGTTTTTTTACTGATGAAAAATCTTCTTCCCAGAGAGCGACTGGCGAATCTTCAAAGAGGCTTTTGAATCGGGTTTCGCTTTTGGTTATATTTTCTTCAGCTAATTTTTTATCGGTAATATCTTCAATTATCGTGATATATGATTTTTTGTTATCGTCAGCATCTATCAAAGGATAGACGTGAACTTTCGCCCAAATTATGCTTCCGTTTTTGTGAAAATATCTTTTCTCTAATGTGAAGTCTGAAATTCGGCCAGTTCTTAAATCTGCAAGTTGTATTAAATTTCCTTCAATATCATCGGGATGCGTTAGTGCTGTAAAATTTGAAGCCTTCATTTCTTCTAATGTATAGCCTAATATTTTGCAAAACCGCTGGTTCGTAGCTATAAATTTTCCACAATCGTCAATGTGAGTAATTCCTACAGATGCCTGCTCAAAAATTGTATTGAATTCAATTTTCGATTTTAAGATTTTGTTTGCCTGAGTAGTTACAACTTCTTGCAATTCAGATGGTTTTTTTAAAATCAATCCGATAAAGATTCCAAAAACACCCGAAAATAAAATTCCAAGTAAAGCTAAAGGAGCCAATTCGTAGAATACCGTATATTTATTTTTATTGACAATGTAAACCTTCCAGTCGCCATCAATAATTTTAATTCTTTGGAAGTTTTTGTCTAAAAAGCCTTCCTTATTAGGCAAATAATAATTTTCTTTTCCAGTTTTAGGATTGGTTTTTGAAAACTGGAAATAATATTTGGAAGCATCGAAATTTTGTATTCCTGATACTTTGACCATTTTGTCTAATTTGATAACAATTCCCGAAAATCCCCAAAATTTATCATGCTTAAAAACAGGAAGCCTGCCAATGAAACCAATGCCGCCTTGCCTTAATTTTGTAGGGCCTGAAAAAAACATTTTTTTGCTTTTTATGGCGGTTTGGGCATCCTGTTTAGTAGTTGGATATTCTAAAACATTGATGTTTAGTGCTTTTTCATTTCCTTCTATGGGGTAGATGTATTTTATGATTCCCTTTGGCAATAACTGCAGGATATCAATATTTGGATTCGTTTCGATTAGTTTTCTGCTGATATTTTCAAAATCTACTGGGTTTCCATTATCGTTTATTGTCAGTGCCAAAGACAGCGTAGTCGCATAGCTATTTTTAATTGTTTGATTGATATTTTGCTCGACTGTCAAAAGAATTGCAGCCATTTCGCGGTTCTCATTTTCTTTTAGAATATGGTACCGCTGAAAAAGTATATAGCTAATGCCAATAAGCAGAAGCACAGAAGCTATGAAGCCACTAATTTTATAATGGGATATAAACCACAAGATTGCCTGTGGACGTTTTTTATTTTTCATTTGTGTGGCTTAAATTTTTCAATATGAAAGTATGAAAATAATACCATTAATTAACAAAAATATATTTATATTCTTTAAGTTTTATAGTAAGGCTCAATTATTTACAAAACTAATTCTGAAAATAACCGTTGAGCAGTTTTATCCAAATCCAAACTTAGGCCAGGATGCGGTCGCGAAGTTTGTATAACAGAACTTCTTACGGCTGTCAGCCATCTGAATCGCGAAGGAATATCTAGGCATGCAATGGGCCCGCCTTCTTTTTTTCCGTCGCTGATGTTTTTAAAAGCTTCCAAGTTTAGTTGCAGCTGCTCAAAATCTAGTTCTTCTGAAAAGAAGTTCAATTTTTGCTTATCAAGTACATAAAGCATTTTAATAAACTTAGCTTTTTTGCAAAAAATAATAACGCCGGCATTTACAAACTCTTCACGCTCAACCCTTGGAACCACTCGGATTACGGCATATTCATATAAGTGTCTGTCTTGCATTTTGTGCTTCTTTTATAAAATTTTCTGAATTGGCTAATCGTGTCAGCAGAAATTTGGTATAAACTTCTCTAATTTGGTCGGATGTTTCGTCAGTTTCTTCCCATTGCAACCACTCATCGGGAATGAGCGCTGTTATTTTTTGGATAATTTCTTCGGTAAGAATTTCTTTGAAAGCTTTGTCAACTTCTGTTAAGCTTGATGCTTGAGGCAAAAGAACGTGATCTTTAACCAAAGCAAACGGACTTTTGGCATGCGATTCCCAATTGGTCCAAGAATGGTGGAAATAAAAGGAAGCACCGTGGTCGATAAGCCATAATTCCTTATGCCAAATCAGCATATTTGTATTCCTGAAAGTCCGGTCAACGTTTGTAATAAAAGCATCGAGCCAAACAATTTTTGAAGCTAAATCAGCATCAACTGTTGTAACTGCTGGATCAAAATTGATAGCGCCGGAAAGAAAATGCAGCGCTAGATTTTTTCCTTGGCTTCCTTGCAACAAATCCTGGATTTCTTCATCAGCTTCAGTTCGCCCAAAAGCGTCATCAAGATTAGCGAATACTAATTCAGGAATCTGTAGGTTTAAAATGCGGGCAATTTCACCGCCCAAAAGTTCAGCTATCAATGCTTTGACGCCATGCCCGGCGCCTTTAAATTTCAAAACATATTTAAAATCATCATCAGCTTCAGCCAATGCAGGAAGTGAACCGCCTTCTCTTAATGGCGTAATATACCGAGTGACATTGACAGTTCGTAGAAAAAAAGGATTACTCATAAATTTGCTTATAGCTATATACTTAATAAAGTAAGAGTAGAATTATTGTGTAAATTTACGATATGAAATCCAATTTGAATAATACTAAAATGACAAAAATGTTAAAAATGTGCAAGATATTTAAGATATTTCAATTCTTTATTTTTTTCTAAAATTAAAAGGAGATTTTGTGAAGCTATTCAAAAAATCAAGCTTTTTAAAGACAGTCTCTTTTTAGGCAAGCTGAAATTTGATTTGTAAATTTAAAAACTTCCGACAACACCAATTGTGCTTATCCCCATGTTTAAATTCCAGTGGATTTTATCTTTGTCTGCGTAAGTATATTTTTTCTCTTTTTTGAGATAATTATCAATTCCATCAACAACGGCAACGCTCAAAGCCATGCTCAATCCAACATCGGTAATCCAATGTTTTCCTTCCCAAAGGCGAGAAACTGGCGCAATCATTCCGACAGCATAAATTCCTGATTTTACCCACGGATTTTTAAACTGCTTTCCAATGGCATATGCAGTCGTAAAGCTTAAAACCGTATGCCCCGAAGGGAAAGAGCTGTAAGAAGAATTATTGGCAAAAGGCTTAAAATGGTGATTTCCTTTTCCAACATCTGGCCTGGCTCGTCCCACAATAGTTTTGCTTATGGATTGGATAATTCCTGCGGAAGTTGCCGATGCAATCATCAAAACTCCGGTTTTTCTAACTTTTTCATTATCCGTAAGCAATCCGAAAAGATAAACGCCGCCAGTAATTCCGTAATTATTTTGAGGACTTCCGAAATACCACCCAAAATCACGAACTCCCTGTGGAATATCTTTGCTCTGTTTTCTGAAATAGACACTGGCTTCTTCATCAACAAGAAATAATGCAGCCGTACCCAAAACAACGCCTCCAGCAGTCAGATAATCTTTCTTCTTCCAGTCAAAAGGACGAAGATAGCTGTATTTTATGCCGCCAAGAACGCTCAGTCCATCATATTTTAGATTTTGCCAGATAGTTTTCTTCTTGGCAATCGTATCTCTGTCAGAAAAAGCATTGTCGATGGCCGTAGAATCAATGAACACGGTCTTTTTGTAGATGGTATCTTGTGCTTTTAAAGTAGAAAAAGAAAAAAATAGCAGGGGCAGAACGATTCTGAAAATAGTTTGTTGTTTCATGCGGAATATTTCTGTAAAAATAATTTATTTTGAAATACATTTGACAAACTTCTGCCATATTTGTAACAATACCAACAACCTGAAATTGATTATCTTTGCTGAAACTCCTTATAAATATGGGACGAAGAACTGAAGCCAACCGTTTGGCACACAATAAAAAAGCAGATCAAAAAAAGAATAGGGACAAGGAAGCCGAACAGCTTAGAAGGCAAAAGTTAAAAGAAATTACGAATAAATTTAACGCTTCTGAAAAAGAACCAAACGACTAATTTATGGACATTAAACGTTACGAAGAATTAAAAAATAGCGTGCAAGAAATTATTGATTTGATTGCAACAAAAGATAATAAAGAGGCAAATAACAAGCTGACATCGGTTAGTGAGATTTTGGATGAGCTTTTAGACCATGCGGAAGAAGACGAAGAATTGATTGAAATCAGCCGTTATCAAGTGCTTTTAAATCAATTATATCAAAAAATTAATGCAGAATAATTCACCAAAATCTTGCTATTGCAGTTCTGGAAATTCTTTTTCAGATTGCTGCGAACCTTACATCAAAGGTATTGAAAATGCGCCAACTGCTGAAAAATTAATGCGTTCAAGATATTGCGCTTATGCAACTCAAGAAGCCGATTATTTAGTAGCAACTACGCACATTTCGACAAGAAAATACCACAAAAAAAGCGATATTTTAGAATGGTCAAAATCTAATAATTGGCTTCGTCTGGAAGTTTTAAGTGCGTCTGAAAATAGCGTAGAATTCAAGGCTTATTTTCTAGATAATCAGCTTCAGGCAAATATTCATCATGAAAAATCAGCTTTCAAATTCGAGAACGGAAAGTGGTTTTATGTAGATGGAAAGTTCTTTTAGCTAAAATTCAATTTCGAAATCTTTCAGCACTTTTTCTTCGCCATTTACAATTATCGAAAGTTGGTGCATTCCGGCATAAAAAACCCGCGTCGTGATAATTTTGAATGATTGTTTTCTTCGGATGTTTATAATTTCATTCGGAAGATATTCTTTTTCACTGATTTTAAATACTTTTTTAGCTAGATGCCCTTTTGATTTTTTATAGTAAATTCCGTATTCAAGCCTCACGATTTGACTATTGTTATTGTCATTTTTTACCGTAAAAGCAAATTCCAGACTGTCTCCGATTTTTACTTTTGGCGTATGAATTTCAAAGTTCGAAACTTCAATATTTTTGCTGTCCAAACCATAAATCTTTAATATTTCTGGATGGCCTTGTTTTAATAAAGTTCGTGCGCCGTGTTTTACAATTGCATCGGTTTCTTTTGAAATTCCCTTCCAATTTTTTGCTATTTCCAAGACTTTTTCAGGATGATCTTTCGCAATATCGTTTAAATTATTGGCAACGCTTCTGCGCACATATTCTGAAGAATCAGTTTTTAAATTTTCTAAGATTTCAATCACCAAATCAGGATTTTTCTTCAATTCAGGAACCGCCATCGCCCAAGGCAATTTCGAACGGCTTCCTTCGCTTGCCAAACGCCTAACTTTAGGGCTTTCATGTTTTGACCAAACTTTCATCTGCGCCAGCATTTCAGGATATTTGATAAGAAAAGGACGGATTCCGAATTCACAACTAATAAATTGTGTAGTAAATTCAAGCGCTTTCACCGAGTTTTCGTAATCGTCGATACCATAAATTTCAATATAATCGGGAAGAAAAATATAAGCGAGACTTTCTCCAGTGCCATAATTTTCTCGAAGTTTTGCAATCAGTTTTTCTATAATTGAAAACGCCTCATTAAAATTTTCGGGTAGAAATTCATGCAAAACTTTTGTTGTGTGGCGCATTCTTTCCTTTAATTCCATAGCTGAAAATGCCAAGGTAAAAATCTTTTCCGTAAAAAGTTTTTTATCAAAATCAGGAAGAACTTGCAGTAAAGTATTCGAAAAACGATTGTAGAATTCTGGAGAATAAATGTCTTTTAGCGCGCTCATTTTAGGAAATTATAGAAATTAAAACTTAGGCAAAAATAGTAATTGCTTTGATAAAGCGCTTCTTATTTTTGCCTTTAGTTTTTATTCTGAAAATTCTATAAAACTGCAGCTTCAAAACTTTCAACCGAAGTTTTTATTTTTTGTAATTCAAGCAAAATCATTTCTTTTTCTGATTGAAAGTAAGTTGTCTCGGTAAAAAGATTTTCATAATATTCAATGCTTTCTAAAAGATTCTGGCGGAATTTTTCGATTTTTTTCCAAGCCATTTTTGAAGTTTCTAAAACGGAATTTTCAATTTCTTTTTTCTGATAATCGGCATACATTTTTAATTCTTTCATAAAAAAGTGAGGCCTGTTTTTTACTGAAATCACATTGTCGTTTCCATAAATGTGCTTGACCATTCTCAAAAGCGAAATTTCTTCGGTAAAGTAAGCCATATTTGGTCCTGGACAAACTACAATTCCTTGCGCTTCGCCTTTTACAGGTAAATTGTTTTCCAATAAGGAAGCATTTGAAAGACCTACGCAAAGGCATGATTTTTCTAAGATTTTGTTTCTTTTTTTGATGAATTCGCTTTCAGAAATAACTTTTTTTTCTTGTTCCAATTCGTGTAATTTTTGTTCTTGATATTTTTTGGAAGCCGTGCAAACGGCTTTTCCCGCAAATTCCTTATTGAGTTCTAAATACTTTTTCGGACAAGAACTTCCGAATTTTCCATGTGAAATTCTGTGCTGTTTTAAAGCTTCATTTGTAGTTCCTTTCACGCTGTTAAAAGGAATTCCCAATGGAGAAATGTGGCTTAAGAATAAGTCGCTTTCGGTTGCTTCGCTAAGTAATTTTCGAGTTTCTGCATCTACTGAAGTCGCTTCTGGAACCAATAAAAACGGCGAACCCCAACCCACAGAATCTACAGTATATTGGTTTAATAAAAATTCATGTTCTTCAGAAGTTCCAACACCGCCTTGAACCGTAATTTTGAGTTCTAACGGAGAATCTGGCACTGAAAATCCTTTTTGAATTAAAGCTTTTGTCATCAATTCATGTGCGGAATTTACCAATTCTGATTTCTTGTTTTTAAATTCCTCCAAAATAAATCCTAATAAAAAACCGTCAGTTGCAAAAGCATGTCCACCGCAGTTTAACCCAGATTCTATGCGGTATTCAGAAACCCAAAGTCCTTTTTTGGCCAGATAATTTCCTTGAATCATCGCGGATCTGAAATCGCTTACTTTCAAAATAATTTTCTTCTTCAATTTATAATTTTCATCTGGAAAAAAATCACTGAAATCTTCCAAATAGCCATATAAAGAAGGATTCATTCCAGCAGAAAAAACTACAGAAGATTCTAAATTGCTATTGGCAAAACCTCTCAAAGCGGCATGCGCATCATTGAAAATTGAGGGAAGCAGTTTTCCTTGGCTGAAATTTTCCTTGTCAACTTTCGTCATAATATTTACGTCGATATCGCCTGCAACAAGATTTTTTTCGATGAATTGCAACAGCGTTTCTTTCGCGGAAGCGCCATTTTGCAATATTTCCTGAAACTTCAATTTGATTTCTGACTGGTTTGGAAGCATTGCAATATAATTATCTAAAACCGTTTTGCTTTCCAGAATTTCAGCTTTGAATTTCTCAAATTTCTCTTTTACGATTTTATCTACAAGATTTAAATAGGATGTAATTCGCTTGGCTCTGAAATCGTGTATTTTCTGCGTAATTTCCTCATATTGAAAATTAAATTTCTTGCTGTAAAAAGCATTCAGTTTTTCCATAAGATCGTCGTCCATGATTGAAATTACTGAGGAAATTCCGTATTGTGCGACACGAATCGGACTGTCAATCGTGTAGGCGAGTCCCATTACAGGAATATGAAAAGTATGAAGTTGCGAATTATTCATGCTGATTTTTTAGAGATTAGCCTGCAAATATTGGAAAACGGACAGACTAAAAAACTGATAAATATCATGTACATGAAATATTTTGCAAAAAGAAAACCCTTGATTTCTCAAGGGTTTTTTATGAAATAACACAAAAAATTATTCTACTAAATATTGCTTAGAATCCATTTCGGAAACATTAAAATAGCCCAAGGAATAATTGTCAAAGTTCGTAGTGTTCACAACATTGCCGCGCAAAGTCGCGGGAGGCGTTTGAAAAGGCCCGCCACCGCCAACGATTCCTGCCAAGACATTCATATAATTGTAATATGTTTTTGAAATTCCTAAAATGGAAAAATCCAATGTGTCGCCTGATTTTAAATCTTCGTGGCTGTAGAAAGCAAAGATCTGATTTCCTTGAAAAAACTCGTCGCTTACAGAATCAAAACTCGGAATTGCGGTAAAACTTGGCTTGTATCTCGTCAGATAATAATCTTCTGTAGCTCCGTTATCAGTGTAAAATATCTTTATTTCGATTTCATCTCCTGAAAATCCGCCATCATTTTTTTGCTCAAATCTTTCAATTCGGGGCGCAGGTTTCAGGGTTTCCTTTGCGGTATAAGTTTCATTTTTATAAACTACAGTTAAAACATAATCAGTATTCAAAACGGGTAGGAAATTAGCGCAAAAATATTCGCCGCTTTGCTGATATTCTGTGAAAGTAAAAACAGTATTGTTGCTATCAGTAATAAAAACGGTAGCGCCAGTAGCAGGCGGAATCGTAGTTTCATAATAACCAGTCGTAGTAGTCAGTTTTATTTTTTGTTCATTGCCAAGAGTGCCTTTTTGCCAAATAATCGAAGCGTCAATCACAAGTTTTGGCGGTGCAGTATTTAGATCGACATCAACAACATCTTCGCAAGAAGCTGTAAAAATAGCGATCAATACTAGTACTATATATCTTAAATTTTTCATCGTATTTTTATAATTAAAATTTGAAATTATAACTGATTCCTGGAACGATTCCAAATATCGAAAGCCTTACGGCCTCATTTTTTCCTGTAAGTTCATCCTGCCTGAAGTTAATTGAAGCTGCGTTTGACCTTCCATAAAGGTTGTAAATACTGAAAACCCATTCGCCTTGCCAGCCTTTTTTCTTATCTGGTTTTGGAGTGTAAGTTGCTGAAATATCTAAGTGATGGTAAGCAGGAAGCCTGTCTTCATTGCGCAAGCCGTAACTCGGAATTGTAATTCCTTGATACTGATATTGCCCATTTGGATAGGTAACCGGCTGGCCAGATTGCAAGGCGAAATTGGCTCCAAATGACCATTTCTGATTTAAATCATAAGCACTTGTGATGGCTAAATTATGCGTTTTGTCATATGCAGAACGGTACCATTTTCCGCCATTGATTCCAGGTTCGCTGGCATTTCGTCCTGGTGTCTGCTGTTCAGATCTTGATAAAGTATAAGAAATCCAGCCGTTGAATTTGCCTGTATTTTTCTTAAACATTACTTCTAGTCCGTAAGCGCGCATTTTTCCGTTTAAAACGATTTGTTCAATATTTTCATTTGCAATTAAATCGGCTCCGTCAATATAATCAAGGCGATTTTTTATGTCTTTGTAAAAAGTTTCAACTTCCAAAGAATAATCATCATTTTTGAAATTTCGGAAGTAGCCAAAAGCAAACTGGTCAGCGATTTGCGGTTTGATAAATTGATCGCTCGGCGTCCAAATATCTAACGGAGTAGGGGAAGACGTGTTTGAAATTAGTTGCAAATATTGCGTCATTCGATTATAACTCGCTTTTAACGACTCGTTTTCGTTGACCACAAAAGAAACGGCTGCTCTTGGTTCAAAATTATTGAAAGAAGCAACGGTTTCATTTTTACCATAATGACGTGAATCTATCGGTGTTCCCTTTTCATAAATTTGAAAATCTTGGTTGAAAACAACTGCCTGATTGTTTGCATACGAGTTTATATTTGAATCTCCCAATCTATAAAAAAGGCTATATCTCATGCCATACATTAAAGATATTTTATCTGAAATTTGATGTTCGGCTTCGATGTAAGTGGCGGGTTCTAAGGCATATTTTTTCTCAAATTGTCGGTAATTTATTCCAGAAGAATTTCCAGTCGGTTGAATTGTTCCTGGATTGAAATCGTAATAAATTGCATTTACGCCATAATTCAGCTTAAATTTATCAGAAACATAATGCTTGAAATCATATTTCAAATTGTAGTTTTTGATACCTAAGTCGAAATCAAATCCAACCAAATCAAGCTTCAATCCGTAATAATAATCGCTGTAAATCAAGGATAAATTCGTAAATAATTGGTCAGAAAATAAGTGATTCCAGCGAAGATTTAAGGTAGAATTTCCATATGTATTTTCAAAACTGTCAGCAATTCCAAAAACATCTCTTCCGAAATAACCTGAAAAATATAAGTTGTTGTTGTCGTTTAATTTATAATTCAATTTGGCATTTAAATCATAAAAATAAGCCGTGTTGTCATTGTCAGAAAGTTTCAAAAATAAGTGCGCATAAGAACCGCGGCCCGCAACTAAAAACGAACCCTTGTCTTTCACAATCGGGCCTTCAGCCAGAAGCCGGCTCGAAATCAAGCCAATTCCACCATTCATATGAAAATTTTTGGAGTTTCCATCTTTCTGGTAAACATCTAAAACAGAGGAAACTCGACCTCCATAACGTGCAGGAATTCCTCCTTTGTACAATTTCAAATCTTTAATCGCATCCGAATTAAATACGGAGAAAAAGCCAAAAACATGCGAAGAATTATAAATCGTGGCTTCATCCAAAAGAATCAAATTTTGATCTGCGCCACCGCCTCTGACATTAAATCCAGAAGCGCCTTCTCCAGCATTTGTAACACCCGGAAGCAATAAAATTGATTTTAAAACGTCAACCTCACCTAAAACAACAGGCATCTTTTTTATTGTTTCGATTGAAAGCCTGTTGACGCTCATTTCTGCCTTTCGGATGTTGCTTTTGCTCTTTTCAGTAATGACGACTTCTTCTAGATTTTCGCTATTTCCGGTAAGAGAATGGTTGATTTTTGTGTTTTGAGTAAGCGAAATATTTTGCTTGATGGTCTGAAATCCGATGTAGCTGATTTCGATTTCATAATCGCCTTTTGGAAGTGAAATAGAGTAGAACCCATATTCATTTGTAGTTGTTCCTATTTTTAGGGATGGAACGTAAACATTGACTCCGATTAATGTTTCATTGCTACTTGAGTCAGAAATTGTGCCGCTGATTGCAAATTTTTGCTGGGAAAATCCCGAGACAATTAGGGCAAAAAACAATAAGATTGTAATCTGTAATTTGAACATTTTTTGATTATTTTGATTGTTGAAGTTTATGATAAAGCTGTTTCTATTTTTTCATATAAATTAATTTTAGGGAATCAGTAGTATTTATTTGCGTCCAAAAATCCTATAATTATTATTGGTGGCAAAATTTATAGGCGAATTTTCTGTAATATTTATGATTTAATTCTTATAAAATGGGAAAACACTGTTTTTGAAACGTATAAGATTTCAAAGTATTGTATTGCAATAAAATTCTTTCATAAAATTGAAAAGTTTCTAAAATAAAAAAGCTCCCAATTTTGGAAGCTTTTAATTTTCAGGAAGTTTTCCTAATTTATATTCTTGATTCTTTCGAAATCTAAATCCTTGAAATCATATACAATTATGTCGGCCAAAGATTGATCTTGACTGTCAACGCCTTCACTTTTGTAGGCGATGCAGAATATTCCCGCTGCATTTGCTGCTTTTATTCCGTTTGTACTGTCTTCAATTACAATGCATTGCTCGATTGGAGTTTCAGAAAGCGACGCTGCTTTTAAGAAAATTGCCGGATTTGGTTTTGATTCCGGAAAATCTTCACCACTGACTTTATGCGTGAAATATTGGTTCAAATCAAAACGCTCAAAAACTTTATTGATAATTGCCATTTCTGAAGAAGAAGCTACGACTAACTGCATTCCGTTTTTGTGCAAATCAATAATCAAATCTTTTACGCCAGGCATCAAATGCAGATCTTCTTTTTTGTCAAAAGCTTCGATAAAAAGATTGTTTTTGGCTAAAATCAAATCGTCAATTTCATGCGGAAGCTGAAATCTATCTTTCAGCTTTTTATAAATCATTTTATTGGAATTGCCTGTAAATGTGGAATATATATCTTCAGTTACATCAATATTCAGATCTTTAAATTGTATTGAGCTTACTTCGTGATGCAACGGCTCGCTGTTTACCAGAACGCCATCCATGTCAAAAATCACGGTTTTAATCATTATTTTTTATTTTAGATTCTTAATTTTTTCGGCAGATAATTCGTTGAAATGATTGATAATCAAATCGGCTTTTGACAAATCTTGCAGTTTTGAATGTTCGCTGTTGTAGCCTACGCAGAAAATTCCGGCAGCGACTGAAGCCTGAATTCCATTGGAAGAATCTTCAATCACGATGCATTCATTTTTTGGCGCCATTGACAGTGAAGCCGCATGTTCAAAAATTGCCGGATGCGGTTTTGACTTCGGAAAATCTTCACCGCTGACAATATCTGAAAAATATTGGTGCAGGTGAAAACGCTTGAAAACTCTGTCAATTGTCACTTTTGAAGCCGAAGAAGCTACAATCAATTGGATTCCGTTATTGTATAAATCTTTGATCAGATCTTCAACGCCTTCAAGCAAATGCAAATCTTCTTTGGTGTCAAAAGCATCGTTGAAAATGTTTCTTTTTCTCTGGATCAGATTTTCCACTTCATGATCCAAATTGAAAATATCTTTCAGCTTTTGAAAAACATTTCGTGTAGAATTTCCTGTAAAAGTGGCAAACATTTCGTCAGTCACAGGAATATTCAATTCGTCAAAATGATGGAAATAAGCATATCTGTGAACGGGTTCTGTGTCTACAATTACGCCGTCCATATCAAAAATTACTGTCTTAATCATTGCTGTTTTCTTCTTTTTTAAGGATGTGCCTGATTACGGTTTCTGCAGCATATAACCCAAAAAGTCCAGGCATATAGCTGTTTGTTCCATAAAAAGATTTTTTATAATTTTTGCCGTCAGTAGTTTTCAAGCTAGATTCGTCTTGAATTTCTGAAGAAAAAACCACTTTCACGCCTTTATCAATTTTTACTTCTTTCAAGCGCTTTTTTATCGCTTTTGCCAAGAAACAATTTTGAGTATTGCTGATATCTGCAACTTTCACTTTTGAAGCTTCCATTTTTCCACCGGCACCCATGCTGCTGATGATTTTTACTTTTTTACGCTTTGCGGCAATGATCAAATTCAGCTTTGGAGTCACGCTGTCGATGCAATCCATGACGTAATCATATTCGTTAGAAACAATCTCAAAAGCTCTTTCTGGAGAAAGAAATTCTTTAATTTTTGTCAATTGCAATTCTGGATTTATATCCTTCAAGCGGTTTCCAACAACGTCAATTTTTGGTTCTCCAACGGTGGAATGCAAAGCTGGTAATTGTCTGTTAATATTGGTAATATCAACGACATCTCCGTCGACAATTGTTATTTTTCCAACGCCAGCTCTTGCAATAAATTCTGCTGCAAATGAACCAACACCACCTACGCCGACAATTAAAATGTTAGCATTTTTAAGTTTTTCTAAACCTTCTTTTTTGAATAGCAATTCAGCTCTTTCTGTCCATTCTGCCATAAATCTTAATTTATTTTTCAGATAAAAATTCTTCTGAAATTTGTTTCAATAATATTTTTTAATGTAGGGATTTCTATGTTTTTATATTTTGAAGCGACTTCATAAACTTGGTGTATTTGCTCTTCAATTGTGTCAGTTTCTAAGAAAAATCGATCATTTGGAACTGATGAAAAAGACGATTCTAATTCAGGATTCCGCAATAAATATTTTCCGAAGGAAAGATAAAATCCGTTGTCAATTAATTGCTTTGCGAGCTGTTCGTTTTTTGAAAATCCGTGAATAATCATTGGGACTGATATATTTTTATCTTTCTTAATTTTTATCAATTCCTGAAAAGAAGCCACGCAATGGATAATTATTGGTTTTTTAAATTTTTCAGCTAAATCAAGCTGTTTTTCAAAGACTTTTTGCTGCAATTCGAATGGAATTTCAATCCTTTTGTCCAAACCGCATTCGCCAATCGCCAAGCAATTTTTATCGCTTAATTTCGATTCTATAAAATCTAATTCTTCTTCAATTTTTTCCTCCACAATATACCACGGATGAATTCCGATAGAATAATTTGGAATCGAAGCGTCAAAATCTTTCGGATATTGATTCACCAATTCAAAAATATCGGGTTGATTCGTGGCTTTATGTGTATGAAGATTATAGTACAAAATTACTTTTTAAATTTTTTCACGCCTGCAATAATTTCTACTTTCAAGTCATTTTCTTGTGGCGGAATCGGGCATGAATATTTGTGGTTGTAAGCACAATACGGATTATAAGATTGGTTGAAATCAATCAATATTTCATCGCCAGCTGGAATTTGCAAGTCAATATATCTGCCACCGCCATAGCTTTCTACGCCAGAAGTCAAATCTGTAAAAGGCAAAAACAAGCTGTTTTTATACTTTTCAATTTTTTTCAGATCTTGGCTTTGGAAAATATTTAATTTGTAAGGCTTTCCGGCAATAGAAAAATGCGCTTCGCCATATTTCACATAAATCGGTTTTCTATCCGTAGAAGTTGGCATTTCAAAAGGTTTTTCGTCAGGAGTTCTTACGAATTTTGCCTTGATAATCAACTTTTCATTGATCGGATAAAACTCCAAAGACTTAAATTTTTTCAAATCTTTTGGAAGCAGAGGACTTGTTTTAGCATCAGCATATTCCTCATTTATATGCTTTTGAAATGCTATAATTGAATCTCTCAGCTGTTTCTGTTGCCCAAAAGAAGCTGTCATAATTAGCAAAAACAGAATATTCAGAATGTTTTTCATAGCATTTTTATTTTTTGCAAAATTACGTAAAATTATCGATTGTGTATTCCTAAAAAGACCTTGCATTCTTCGTAATTTTGCCTTAAAATTTATAAAACTCAAATGCTTCAGCAAGCTTTTTCCCGATATGTCAACTCCTTCAAAGGATTTTCTAGAGAAATCTGGATACTTACCATCATTACTTTCATCAATCGCGCAGGAACGATGGTTTTGCCTTTCCTGTCAAAATATTTGAAAGAAGATTTGCATTTTTCATATGGAGAAGTGGGCTGGGTGATGGTCTTTTTTGGTTCGGGATCCATGATTGGTTCTTGGCTTGGCGGCAAGCTTTCTGATAAAGTTGGTTTTTATAAAATAATGATTTTCAGTTTGTTTACAAGCGGAATTTTGATTTTCTGCGTACAATTTATTACTTCATTCATAGGTTTGTGCGCCGCGATGTTTTTGGTTATGGCCATCGCTGATATGTTTCGTCCGGCGATGTATGTTTCCCTTGGCGCTTATGCAAAACCTGAAAATAGAACGCGCGCATTTACGCTTGTTCGCTTGGCTGTGAATCTTGGTTTTGCTGCAGGCCCGGCTTTGGGAGGCTTGATTATCATGGGAATAGGCTACAAAGGTCTGTTTTGGATTGATGGCGCTTCTTGCGTAACTGCGATTCTGCTTTTTGCACTTTTGGTAAAGGAAAAGAAAAAATTGCCGTATGAAGATCATAAAAATGTTGAAGAAGCTATTGTAAAATCAGTTTTCAAAGATGCGCCGTTTTGGATTTTCCTTTTGGGAAGCTATTTGACGGCTATGGTTTTCTTTCAATTATTCACGACTTTGCCTTTGTATCAAACGGAATGGTACCATATTACAGAATTTGAAATCGGATTATTAATGTCTTTAAACGGACTCTTGATTTTCTTTTTAGAAATGCCGATGGTGAATTATTTCGAAAGAAAAGGCGTTAATAAATTAAAAATTATCATCTGGGGCACTTTTTTGGTAAGCTTGAGTTTCTTTGCCTTGCTTATTAATATGTGGGTCGGAATTTTAGTTGTCAGTATGTTTTTAATCACTTTTGGAGAAATGCTGAACTTTCCTTTTTCAAATACTTTTGCCATGAGTCGCGCACCAAAAGGGCATGAAGGCAGATATATGGCGCTTTACACGATGAGTTTTAGCTTGGCGCATATTACGAGCGCAAAACTCGGAATGGGAATTATCGCTTCTTTTGGCTACCAAATTAATTGGCTGGTTATGGGAATTTTTGGTTTGGTCGCCTGTACTTGTTTTCTATATCTTAGAAAAATTCTCTTTCCTAAGTGATTATTTAAACAACTGTATATTAGTTATTTATATTCTATGTGATATTTAAAACTAAAAAAATAGTTGTTAAACTATGAAAATAGTTTGCAAACTAAATTTTTAGTTGTAGGTTTGTAATGTTAAAGTTAGTACCTATAGAAAAGCTTCGGGAAATGACAAATTATTCTGAAGTTTTTCTATTAAAATCAAAAAATTGAAAATGCAAAAGTTAACTAATAAGGAAGAAGAGATTATGCAGATTTTATGGAAGCTTGAAAAAGCTTTTGTGAAAGAAATTATGGCTGAAATTAAAGAAGACCAACCGCACTATAACACGCTTTCGACAATCGTAAGGATTTTGGAAGAAAAAGGTTTTGTGGCGCATAATGCCTTTGGAAATTCACATCAATATTACCCAGTTGTAGCGATGGAAGATTATCGAAAACGCTTTATGACTACCGCCATCAATAATTATTTTGACAGTTCTTATAAAAATTTAGTATCCTTTTTTGCCAAAGAAGAGAAAATATCTGCTGATGAATTGAGAGAGATTTTAGATATGATCGAAAACAAAAAATAATATGGAAAATTTTGCACTGTATTTAGGAAAAGTATCTGTTTTACTGACCATTTTCTTTTTGGCTTACTTTATTTTATTGCGAAAGGAAACGTTTTTCAATGCCAACAGATGGTATCTTTTGTCAGGAATTTTGACTTCGATTGCCTTGCCATTTATTTTATTCAAGAAAGTGATTTTAATAGAACCAGTCGTTAGGCAATTTGTTCCAATACAAAAAAATATAGTGTATCAACCCAATATTGCTTCGCCAGAACCTATCTTTGAAATCAATTGGTTTTATGTTGCAATTGGAATTTATGCTGCTGGAATGCTTTTCTTTTTATTAAAATTTATAAAAGATTTGTGGGCATTGTCAAAAATTTTAAAAAATCAGAAAATACAGGAAATTGAAAGATTTAAACTTTTAGATACCAATAAAATACAATTGCCTTTTTCATTCTTTAATTATATCGTTTTCAATTCGAGTCAATTTAAACAAGTGGAATTAGAAAATATTTTAGAGCATGAAAAAGTTCACAGTTCGCAATATCATTCAGTTGATATGATCTTGAGTCAATTATTCTGCATTGTATTTTGGTTCAATCCATTTGCATGGCTTCACAGAAAAGCAATTGCTCAAAACTTAGAATTTATCGCAGATTCTCAAGCTTTAAAATCTGTTCCCGATCGAATAATTTATCAGAAAACACTCTTAAAAGTAAGTGCATCTCATCAATGCATTCCAATCACTAATCACTTTTTTCAATCATTAATCAAAAAACGAATCGTTATGTTAAACAAAAATCAATCTAAGAGAAGAAATTCATTGAAGTATTTGGCAGTTTTGCCTTTGCTAACTGTCTTTATGTTGCAATTCCAAGTGAAAACTGTTGCTCAAGAAAAGCCTAGAAACGGACAAGAAACGACTTACAAAGAAATTGAAATTGTCGTGGATAAGAATTCATCTGATGATTATTTAAAGGAACAGTCAGAAACACTTAAAAAAGAAGGAGTTACTTTGAAGTTTTCCAAAGTAAAAAGAAATACTAACAATGAAATCGTTGCGATAAAAACTTCTTACAAAGACAAAAAAGGAAACTCTGCTAACAATTTCCTGCAAAGCGATTCTCCAATTCAGCCTTTTAAAATTGTTTCAAATGACAATGAGGTGATGATTGGAAGCGTAAATTCTTCAACCCTTCAAAATTCCAAAAGCAAAAGTTCATCAACTGTTAGAATTGCAGATTTAAATATGCCTATAGCTCCAATTCCTCCGACAATGCCAGAAATGCCTGCGATGCCAAACATCGGAAATATTCCGGCTCCAGTTGCTCCAGTAATGCCACCGGCTCCAATTGCGCCAAACGTAGTTTATGACGAAAATAATAAAGATTGGAAAAAATTTGAAGAGCAAATGAAGCAGTTTGAAATTCAAATGAAAGCTAAGGAAGGTGAATTCGCCAGATTCGAAAAAGAAATGGAAAAATATGGAGAGCAAATGGAAAAAGCCTTTTCTCCAGAATTTGAGAAGCAGATGGCAGAATTTGAGAAAAAAATGGAAAAATTTGAAGCTGAAATGGAAGCTTATCAAGAAAAAATGCAAGCGCAGGGATATAATTAATATTTTTATAAATCAAAAGGTTGTCGAAAAAGACAGCCTTTTTTTGTATCTTTAAAATAAAAAGTAGCGATTATGTTCAAATTATTAGCAAAACTAAACAAATGGCTTTTGCCTAATTACACCAAAGATGGCTTGGATTTAGCAAAAGCCACAAAGTTTCAAAAGGCAATTATCGCTTGGAAATATTTCGTGACGACACGCGCTTTAGATTAATATTTCAAAGGTGAAAAAATCTCATATTGCTTTATTTTTTCTCTTCCGTTTAAGAAAGTCAATTCCATTATAAAATTTACTTGAACAATTTCACCGCCTAGTTTTTCTACTAATTCACAAACTGCTTTTGCCGTGCCGCCAGTTGCCAAAACATCATCGTGAATTAAAACTTTGTCTCCTTTTTTGATAGCATCGGTGTGAATTTCTAAAGTATCAGTTCCATATTCAAGCTCATAAGTCGCAGAAATTGTAGAAAAAGGAAGTTTCTTTGGTTTCCTTACCGGAATAAATCCTGCATCCAATCTATTGGCCAAAAGCGTTCCGAAAAAGAAGCCTCTGCTTTCCACGCCAATGACTTTATCGATTTTTTGACCCCTTAACCCGCTGAGCAAGAGTTCAAGGCATTCTTTTGAAGCTTCAGGATTTGCCAAAAGTGGCGTTATGTCTTTAAATCCGATTCCAGGTTTCGGAAAATCCTGAATATCACGTATGTAGTTTTCTATTGACATTTTTATTGAATTTATTTTTAATTTTGACTTGCAAGATAAACATATTTCCTTATATTTGCACCCGCATTAAGGCCTCGTGGCGCAACTGAATAGCGCACTTGATTACGGCTCAAGAGGTTACTGGTTTGAATCCAGTCGAGGTCACAAAAAAAGCTTTACTATTTTAGTAAGGCTTTTTTTTTTGCAAATTATTCTGTCAGAATTTTAATTATTTCTTAATCTAGCCTTAACTGTTATCGCTTAGTGTCGCTTTAAGTTTGTGGGATATTAATAAATATCTTGCAATCCCAAATGTTCCGTTTTTACCGAAAAATTAAATTTTTGTTTTTAGGATTAGCTGGCTTCATCGCTATTGTGGCTTCTTTTTCTTTCTCTTCGGAAGATTCTTATTATGACTTGCCCTTAAAAATCGACCAGCCACTTTTTAAAAAATATACTTCTGAATTAAATACTGCTGTCACTTCTTTAGATAAAGTATCGAATGAATATAAGTTTGGTAAAATCACGACTGATTCTTTACAGAAAACCTTAGCAAATACTAGAATAAGCTATAAAAAAATCGAGTTTTTGCTGGCGTTTCATTTTCCAGAATATGTAAAAGAACATATTAACGGTGCGCCTTTGCTTTTTATTGAAAGAGGAACGAGGCCAGTTGTTTTAGAGCCAGAAGGACTTCAAGTTTTAGATGAATTGATTTTCTCGGAGGAAGCAGAAGCCGAAAAAGTAAAAATAGCATCTCTAGCGAAAAAACTAGCTGCAAATTACGGAATGTTATATGAAAGCTTGCAGAAAAAAATACCTTCAGGGGATTTGCACCTAGAAGCAATGCGCTTGCAATTAGTTCGAATTTTTACGCTTGGAATTACTGGTTTTGATACGCCAGGATCTTTAAATGCTTTGCCTGAAGCGACTTCTTCCATGGAAGGAATGCTCGATTTTTTAAACCAAAACCAAGCAAAAAAGGCAGAAATTAAAGACTGCCAAAAACTTTTTCAAGATGCTATCCAAGTCTTGAAAAAATCTGATTCCTTTGAAGATTTTGACCGTTTGGATTTTTTGAAAATGTATATCGATCCGATTTATAAGAAACTGGGAGCAATTCAAGCGGCAACAAATCCAGAATTTTTGCAGCACATGACTTCTTGGGATCCGAAAAGTACTTCGATTTTTTCCAATGATTTTCTAAATCCTTATTTTTTTACTGATTTAAAAAAAGAAGAAGATAGTGAGGAATTAAAGGCTTTGGGAAAGCAATTATTTTATGATCCGATTATCAGTGGCGACCAAAAAATGAGCTGTGCGACTTGCCATGATCCTAAAAAAGCATTTACGGATGGAAACGCGAGATCGTTTAGCAATTTGCAAGGAAAAACTGTTCTCAGAAATGCGCCGACGTTATTAAACGCAGTTTATGCCGACCGTTTTTTCTATGATTTGAGAGCTTTTACTTTAGAACAGCAAGCAGAACATGTCATTTTCAATACGAGCGAATTTAATACCGCTTACACAGAAATTTTAAAGAAATTGAATCAAAATATTGACTATGCCAAAAAGTTCAAAAAATTATTCAAAGACAAAGAAATTACGCGTGAAAAATTCTCGAAAGCGCTCGCTTCTTACGTACTATCCTTGAATTCTTTCAACAGTCCGTTTGATAAATTTGTAAGAAATGAAACTTCTGAAATCACGCAGGAAGTTAAAAATGGATTCAATCTTTTTATGGGAAAAGCCAATTGCGGAACCTGCCATTTTGCACCAACTTTCTCCGGATTGGTTCCGCCATTTTATAGTGAAAATGAAAGCGAAATTTTGGGAGTTTTGGCAAATCCAAAAGATGCAATTTCTAAAATTGACTTTGACAAAGGCCGTTATGCCAACCAGATTTTAAGCGAAAAAGCGCCGATTTATGAACATTCTTTCAAGACGTCAACCACCAGAAATGTTGGATTGACGGCGCCCTATTTTCATAATGGAGAATACCAAACTTTAGAAGAAGTCATCGAATTTTACAACAAAGGCGGTGGTGAAGGAATGGGATTTTCGGTTTACAATCAGACACTTTCTCCAGATCCTTTAAATCTTACGGAAAAAGAAAAAAAAGAACTGATTGCGTTTATGAAATCCTTAAATGATTTGTCTGTAATTGAATAGATTCTAATAAAATGAACTTCAAAAAAGCTTTTCTATTGTTGTTTTTAGCGCCGGCGCTGTTGTTTTTCAATTTGCATTTTAGCACGAAAGACGATTATTTTCAGGATGATTTCCGTCAGATAATTGCTAAGAACATACAAGATTTAAGCAAGGAAATTGATTCATTAAATCAAATTGCTTTTGATTTTAAGCAGGATCATGCAAGTTTGAATCAATTGAGAAATCAGCTTGAAAACACTAGAAAATCGTATAAAAAAGTAGAATTTATTTTAGAATATTATTTTCCTAAACATATAAAATACTACATCAACGGAGCGCCGTTGAAACATCTTGACCCGTTTCCGATAAAAGCAGAAAGTGAAAATTATTACGGAATAAGTCCGAAAGAATACAGCAAAAGTCTGCCTTTAGATCATTTAGACACCGACCATTACAAAGGCGATCAGCGCGTTGCCAATCCGGTTGGGCTTCAGGTTTTAGATGAATTGGTTTTTTCTGATGAAGCGATTTCCAGCCGAGAAGAAATCCAAAAGCTGACTTTTGAATTAAAAGAATCATTTCAGGTTTTGGAAACTGGCGTAAAAAGGAGAAATTTCTTTTATGATTATGAAATCATGGAAGCTTCGAGAGTTGAATTGGTTCGAATTTTCACTCTCGGAATTACTGGTTTTGACACGCCAGGTTCATTAAGTGCAATAGAAGAGGCGAGTGTTTCGTTGCAAAGCTTACAGCAAATCATGCACCCAATTTTATTGAAATCTACTGAAAAGCAGCGCAAAGAAATCAACCAGCTTTTTAAAAAATCAGTTTCTTATTTGAACAAAAATCAGAATTTCGACACTTTTGACCGACTTGAATTTCTAACGGAATTTCTAAATCCGTTGTATAAAAAAATGCTTGAAGTTCAGAAAGATTTAGGTATAAAATCTTCTGCCGAAATCAACAATAAAGTCCCGAGCTGGAATGCCTACAGCGAAAATATTTTTGCCGAAGATTTCATAAATCCTTATTATTACACTTTGCTTAAGAAAGAGGAAGATAGCGAAAACCTTCGTGAATTGGGCAAGCTTCTTTTTTATGATAAAAATTTAAGCAAGAATAAAGAAATGAGCTGTGCGACTTGCCACAAGCCTGAATTTGCTTTTACAGACGGAGAAAAAACGTCGTTGGCTAGCGTTCAAGGGCAATATGTTTTGCGAAATTCTCCTACTTTGATCAACGCTATTTTTTCGGATAAATATTTCTATGATTTGCGGGCTTTTGATTTAGAAGAACAAGGCGAGCACGTTATTGAAAATCATTTAGAGTTTAATACCAGCTTTCCAGAATTGATAAAAAAAATCAATTCTGATAAAAAATATGCAGAGCTTTTCCATACTGTTTTTAGAAAAGAAAAAGAAATTACGCGCTATAATTTTTCATTGGCATTATCTTCTTATGTAGCTTCCTTGCGATCTTACAATAGTCCGTTTGACCAATTTGTTCAAGGAAAAACGACAAAAATTTCTAAAGAAGTTCGCCGCGGATTTAATTTATTTGCCGGAAAAGCGAATTGTGCGACTTGCCATTTTATGCCCACTTTTTCAGGATTGGTTCCGCCTTTATTTCATGAAAATGAAAGCGAAGTTTTAGGCGTTCTTGAATCTCCGAATGTGTTGAAAATTGATTCAGATTTAGGCCGAATTGCGAATAAAACAATAGAAGACAAAGAGGAAATTTATAGGCATTCTTTCAAAACTTCAACCGTAAGAAATATCAAATTGACGGCACCTTATTTTCACAACGGTGCTTATTCTTCTCTTGAAGAAGTGCTTGATTTTTATAATAAAGGCGGTGGCGCTGGAATGGGACTGTCTTATGAAATTCCAAATCAGACTTTATCAGACCAGCCTTTAAATCTTACCAAAAAAGAAATAGCTTCCATCATTGCTTTCATGGAATTCTTGACGGATAATCCAGCTAAATTTCAAAAGTAAAAATTAATTCTTCTGACAGAATTTTTTGAATTTATTCAGAAACCTAAATTTTCATGCTGCTAGTTGGTAATGCCAGTAATAACAATGTGTTAAGAAGATTTTGAGGGTTAATTTTAAGGTAATCTGCGTTACATTTTTTTAAACTTATCTTAAAAAGTCATTGACTAAGACGCAGCGTAGCAAGAGTACATTTGCATGCAATAACCTATTAAAATCTATTCTATTAATCATGAAAAAAAGTCTACTTTTTTTAGCATTGCTTTTTTCTCTCAGTTGGAGCTTTACCGTCCGCGGTCAGGCGATTCCGGGAGATTCAATTGTTTATGGTCCTATGTTCAGCCCCGTTTATGACAATTCTGTCCGGGTTTGGGTGCTGACAAAAAATGGTACGGGAACAGGAAATACGCTTTCCCTTTCCTTAACAGGCGCAAATGCCGCGCCGCTCGCAGGAACAGTGTATAATTCTGATGACCGTTTGGGCTACAGCCTGCGATCATTCAAATACACGAACTTGCAGCCGAACGTGACTTACACGGCAAAAGTACTCGTTAACGGAGTTCCTTCTGCGCGAGTGTCAACTATTAAAAATGGTCAAAATACCATTGACGATTTTGAGTTTTTATCTGGAGGTTGCGGTCGAATTTATGACTTGACACGCTGTATTGATCTTCCTGAATCTGTGACGCACACCAATGGTGATCCGCAGATGTACAATGTCATGGCCAACGAAGGCAGCGACATGATGGTTTGGCTGGGCGATGCTACCTATTTATTAGGATTACAGCACGCCATGGGTCAATGTCCTGACGGTATTGATGACTGGGCAAATAAAGATATGGCGTTTGACCGCTATATGTTTTACAGAAAGTTTCATGATAATTTGACCAAGGCGATGCCTCAATTGGCAATTCCTGACAATCATGATTTGGGTCCGAATGAGTTTGACAAAAACATGCCGACTATCGCACAAATGCGTGAAATTTTCATGGATTGGTGGCCTAATCCTGAATATAAAAGCACGCCTGAAGGGCAAGGTCTTTTTTCTTCGTATAAATATAAAGACGTAGAATATTTTTTAACAGATAATCGTAGTTTCAGAGATGGAACCGCAGACCATTTTGGTGCTGAACAATTAGACTGGCTAAAACAAGGACTTTTAAATTCAACGGCAACCTTTAAAGTTATTATTAACGGTACGCCAACGTTTACGCCTTATGGCGGAAGAAATTTCAGCGTAAGCCATCAGGCTCCTGAATTTTTAAAATTTATCCAAGATAATAATATCAATGGCGTACTTTCATTAAGCGCAGATATCCACGAGCAAAGATTTATGGTGCGTGACGGAGATACAAAATATCCTCTTTATGATCTTTTATCGGGTAATTTGAATTCTGATATCGGAAGCGGGAATTACACGGTAGATTACAATAACAGCAGTATTCTTAATGGTGTAAAGCAGACTTATTTAAGAGTAAATGTTTTTGGGGAAGAAAATGACCGAAGAATGAAAGTAGAATATGTGGGCTTAAACGGCCAGCCTTATTTTCAAGAGATCATTCACGAAGACATGCTGACAAGCCAAGACGCAGATGCAAAAAAGCTTGACATGAACATGAACAATTCGCTGGCTGATGCTTCGTCATTCCACAACACGGCGCAATCTTCAAACGTTGCATATGATGTTGATAGAAATAATGTGCCAAATGGAGCATTAAAATTGACTACGGCTACAGAAATTCAAATTTCAAACCACACTTCGCTTCACCTGCACGATCGTCCTTACACGCTTGCATTTTGGGTAAATCCCGAAACTATTGCAGCAAACGGCTCGACAATTTTTTCAAATGCAGTTGCAGGAAAAGGCGTTTCTTTTGGAATTGACGGAAACGGAAAACTAACTTACAAAGACTACGCAACCGGAATTACGCAAACAAGCCAATACAGCCTCTTGCCAAACAGCTGGTCGCATGTAGTTTGGAAATATGACAACGTAAGAAGAAAATTATCGCTTTATTACAACGGATTTTTAATTCAAAGTTGGTCTAACGTAGTTTCTCCAATCGAATCTACAGGCTATGTGAAAATCGGAAATAACTTCGAAGGAAAAAAATTCGCAGGTCTTTTAGACGCGCTTACACTTCACGGAAGATTGGTTTCTGACCAAACGATTGCCAACGAAGCTGATTTTGAAACAAATCGCGGTGAGGTTTTAAAAGTAAGCGGCGGTCAGCAATTGACAATTCCTGCTTCGATTGTGAATGATGTTTTCAGTGATAATTTCTCTATTGAATTTTGGGGAAAATTAAATGCTGATCCAGGAACAAATTACACGATTTTTGGAAGCCACGGAAGAATCAACAATAATACGACCGGATTTTCTTTCGAATATCCAGATTCAAATAAATTGAATGTTGTTTTAGGAAATAATACTTCTTCATGGAACACGGCGCTTTCAAACCAAGGAGATGCTTGGAATGTGGGCGAATGGAACCACGTTGCAGTTACGGCTACAAAAAACGGAACGATTAAGTATTATGTAAACGGAACTTTGGTAGCTCAAGCGCCATTTTCGCAATACATTACTAATAACTTCGGGCTAGGTTTAGGAAACAGTCCAAATTATGGAGCCGGATTAATCGCTGCTGAACTTGATGATGTTCGTCTTTGGGAAAAAGCCCTGACGGAAGCTGAAATCAAACAGCACATGCATTATCCTTTAATTGGAACTGAGCAAGATTTGGCAGTTTACTATGATTTCAGTCCAAATGCAAACGGAACTGGATTTGTAAGCAAAGGAAGATTCCAACATGAAATTACGCTAAATAATGGAGGCGTTTTGGCTGGAGCTAGTTCTCCAGTGGGAGATATTGCACCAGAATTCCAAAGTATCGTAAAAGGAAAATGGAGCAAAAACAATGCGGTAAATGTTGCCGGATTGACAATGCCAGAAGCAATCACAGCGTATACAAGCAACGTAGTTATTGGAAAAAAAGCAGATGCTGCAATGGCAAATGTTCCAAATAACAATAGCTTGTTTTATTTAAAAGGAGGCTGGAGAATTGATCCGGTAAACAATCCTTTTGCAACGTTGAAAATTAATTTGCAGGAAAGCTTTACGCAGGCGCAATTTGATTCAATCACAAGCACGGCAAGAGAATATTTCTTACTTAAAAAAGAATCTGATACACAATTTTCAAGTGTAGCTGACGGAAATTTTGATGGACAAAGTGCTACTTTTTACAACGCAAATCTACAAGACGGAATTTATTTCTTGGCTTGGTCAGAAGCAAGCATCGAAGCAGGAAGAGGCGGTTCGCTTTCATTGGCTGGAGGTCATGATGTGAAAATTCCTCGTGCAACGATTAATCCAGTTTTGAGCAGTGGCTTTACGGTAGAATTCTGGACGAACATTATAGAAGCTTCAGGTGAAAATCCGAAATTGATTTCTAATAATGGTAGAGTAAATAACAATACAAAAGGTTTTGCTATTGAAATTCCGGCAAACCGTTCGATTACGGCTACTTTCGGAACTGACGGTTCTGGATGGAATGCGATCAATTCAGGAACGCCTTTGAGAATAGGGGAATGGAACCACGTCGCTTTGACCGTGGCGCCAAACCAAACAATCAAATTATATGTAAATGGCGAATTGAAAGCGTCAAATCCTTTCACGACTTTTGCCATCAATGACGTTTGGGATTTATCTCTAGGAAAAAGCATCAATTATGGAGCAGAATCTAAAACTTTGATGGATGAATTCCGTGTTTGGAATAAAGTGAAAACGCAAGAGGAAATCAAGGCTGAAATGCACTCGATTATCACGACTGCAAATGAAAATTTGGTTTTCAACTATACTTTCAACCAAGAGAACAACGGAACTTTAGTAAACTCAGGAACGCTTGCAAACACGATTCCATATCAAAATGCAACAATTATTCCTGCGACAACTCCGGTAAATGGCGTGAATCTAGATTTTCCTGATAAAGTTGCAGGAAACTGGAGCGTGAAAAATGAAACGGACAATGGCTTATATGTAAAAAATGCCATTACAGGTTTTACGCAAAACGTAGTTATAAGCCGTAAATTAAATAACGAGCGTCGTCTCTTAGGAATTAGCAGAGATACTTCTTATGTTGCTGGCGGATGGCATTTGAACGCTTTGAATCTAGAAACAGCAACAGTTCAAATCGATCTTGAAAAAGTTTTCGGAACGGAAACTGACGGAATCAACGCAACAGTTCAAAATTATTTGCTTCTAAAAGGTGATCCGACAGGAAATTACCAATTGGTTGCAACAGGAAATGCGGTTAACAGAAAAGTTGATTTCGAAAATCTTTCTTTGACTTTAGGAAATTACTATTTGGCTTACAGAACTGATGAAAATGCTGCAATTGCTTTGCAAGGCGGTGCTTTAGATTTGGCAAGCAATCATTCTGTTGAAATTCCAAAAGAAGGCGTGAACGCGGCTTTGGCTGGACCATTCACTATTGAGCTTTGGGCGCGTTTGACACAGCCAGCAGGAAGCAATACAAAATTAGTTGGTTTCAGCAGTTATGGCGGCGGTACTTTCAGAGGTTGGGAAATGGAATTTTTGGGTAACCAAACCTTGCAAACCATCACAGGAAAAGGTTCAAATGACGCAGGCTGGAATTCACTGAGTTCTTCTTACGTATGGAAATTAAACGAATGGAACCACACGGCCGTAACCTTTACGCCAAACGGAGAATTCAAATTTTACATCAACGGAGAATTGATAAGCAGTTCGCAAGCACAGGCTTTTATTCCAAATACATATAATTTGGCTTTGGGTAAAAACTTGTCAAATAATGCGCCGACGCAAAATAATATTGACGAATTCAGAATTTGGAGCAAGGCAAAATCTATCGAAGAAATTCGTGCAGACATGTACTTGACGATTACTGATGCAACGCCAAACTTGGTTTACAATTATACTTTTAACCAAGGCAACAACGGATTTTTGCTAAACAGCGGTTCTCAAAACGTAGAAGTTCCTTACACAAATGCGAACATTATTCCAGCAACGACGCCAGTTAGAGCAATGGAAGCTTCGTATAGAAATAATGTGGCAGGAAACTGGAGCGTGAAAAATGACGCGAAAAACGGAGTTTCGTTGCAAAATGCAATTACAAATTTCAACAGCAATCTTGTGGTTGGAAGACAATCTGGACAGGAAATTCTTTCAGCTTTGGCTTCAACAGCAAACGACACGCTTTATTTGAACAGCCGTTTCATGCTTGACCCAAGATTTTTAGAAAGAGGAAGCTTGAAAGTGGATCTGTCTAAAATTTTTACAAACTTAAATGACGTAAGACTTTTGGCGAGCCAATATTTCTTATTAAAAGGAAATCCGGCGCAAGATATTGAAATCTTGGCAACGGGAACAAAATCAAACAATATCGTGACCTTCGCTGAAATGGAGCTTGATTCAATGCCAGTTTATTTGGCTTGGAAAAACGTAGCGACTTATCCAGAAGGAACTTTCCCGATTGCTTTGCAAAGTTTGTGGAAATACAACGATACTGGCGTTGATTTAGGTACAGATTGGAAAACAAATGCTTACAATGACACAACTTGGGCTTTCGGAAACGCAATCTTAGGTTATGGCGACAACAGAGAGAGTACGACATTAAATTATGGAGGAAATGCGCAAAACAAGCGTCCAACTTATTATTTGAGACATACTTTTAATGTAGCTGATGCTTCTCAATATGGAAATTTACGCTTCAATATCATGAAAGATGACGGTGTTGTCGTTTATGTAAATGGAGTGGAAGCTTTCAGAAGAAATATGCCGGAAGGACAAATTAACTACGGAACTTTTGCATCAACAGCAATCGACGGAAGCAACGAAACTGCTTTTGAATTGATCGAAACTGCAAATTTATTGCAAAATGGTTCCAACGTAATTGCGGTAGAACTTCACCAAGTAAATGCCACAAGTTCTGACACCGGATTTGAGATGGAAGTAACGGCTGGATTGCCTCCGATTCCAACGACAAATTATCCTTTGGCACAAGAATCACAATGGTATTATTTGGATAACGGTTCTAATTTAGATGCAGATCCTTGGAATGAAACGGGACACGTAAATGAAAACTGGTCTAGAGGTTTCGGTCCTTTTGGATATGGAGATCCGGTTGCGACTACGGTTTCTTTCGGTCCAAATTCTTCTAGCAAATACATTACGACTTACTTCTACAAAGACATTCAGGTTGATTTGAACACCGTTTCAGACTTGGTTGAATTTGGAGTAAAAAGAGATGACGGAGCTGTGGTTTATGTAAATGGAGTTGAGGTTTTAAGAGAAAATATGCCAGCTGGCGAAATCACTTACACTACAAATTCAGCGACTATAGTTGACGGATTGAATGAAAACAGATATTTCACGCAAGACGTTCCGAAAACGGCTTTCCAAAACGGAATCAACAGAATTGCCGTGGAAGTTCACAACCGTGACGCATCAAGTTCTGACTTAAAATTCGATATGTATGTGAAAAATAAGCCGTCAGTTATTCCGATAACTTGTGATGCGCCACATATTTCATGTTTCACGTCAATTATGCCGACAGGCCAAACGACTAAGATGATTATTCCTCAAGAACACCGTTTCCAATTGATTTTCAAGCAAGGAATTGCCTATACGAATGGAACAGGAAACGTACCAGGAAATCATGATTACACAGCTTACGTTCCGATTTCAGGAAGCAGTACGCTGGGTCATTTATCTGTAAATCATGAAAACAATCCAGGTGGAGTTTCAATGATCGACCTTCATTTAGACACGACTCAAAATCTATGGAATGTTGACGCTAGCAAACCGGTTGATTTTTACAATAACAACTTGGTGACTACAAACAGAAACTGTTCTGGCGGTACGACTCCTTGGGGAACTGTAGTTACTTCTGAAGAAGCTACTGATGCTGGCGATGTCAATGGTGATGGCTATCAAGATGTGGGCTGGTTGGTAGAAATTGATCCAGCTACAGGTTTGGTGAAAGAATACGGAAATGGCAAACAAGAGAAATTGTGGGCTATGGGAAGAATGAATCACGAAAACGTAGTGGTTGCTTCTGACAGAAAAACAGCTTATTATGGCGAAGACGGAGGAACACATTGTGTTTATAAATTCGTAGCTGATACACCAGGAAATCTTTATTCAGGTAAAGTGTATGTCTTGAAATTAGACTTGCCAATGTCAAGCGACGAGCCAAGTTCAAGCACTGCAAAATGGATTTTAGTTCCAAATGCAACGCAGTCAGACAGAAATAATCTGAATACAGTTGCGTCAGCGCTTGGAGGAACTAACTTTAATGGAGTAGAAGATTGCGAAATCAGTCCGCTTGATGGAAAAATCTATTTTACTTCTAAAGGTAAAAACAGAATCTACCGATTTAAAGATGACGGAACGGGAGTTTCTGAATTTGAAACTTTTGCAGGAGGTGTTTCTTATCCAATTCAAACGGCAAATGGTGTCGTAAACGAGCCTTGGGCTGACGGAAATGACAATCTTGTTTTTGACAACAAAGGAAATCTTTGGGTTTGTCAAGATGGCGGATTGATGTACATCTGGGTAATTGACCCGAATCATACGCAGAATAATCCAAAAGTAAAAATCTTCGCTTCGATGCCAGCTGGTTCTGAGCCTACAGGTTTGACTTTCACGCCAGATTACAAATATGGATTCTTCTCAGTACAGCATCCAAATGGAAATAACGTGGCACAATTAGACGCAACATTTAACAATGTGACTTTTAATGGTTCGGCTACGGTTGTATTTTCTTTAGATGAAAACCTTGGAATTCAAGCGCCTTTGGCAGATTTTGTTGCTGATGAGGTTCGCGTAAATGAAGGCGAAACAGTAACATTTACTGACTTGAGTACCAATACGCCAAGCGGTTGGGAATGGACTTTTGAAGGCGGAACTCCTGCAACTTCAACACAAGCTTCTCCAACAATTACTTACAATACTGCCGGAGTTTATGACGTAAGCCTTGTGGCAACAAACGTTGCGGGAAGAAGCGCGACGGCGACAAAAGCAGAATATATTTTAGTAGAAGAAGCTTTAGGCGTAAACAATCCAAACGGATTAGGTGACAAAGTGAGCGTGTATCCAAATCCAACAACTGGTTTAGTGACTGTTGAATTGAATGAGGAAGCGGGCAAAAAAGTGTCAATCAAAGTGTATGATCTTGTCGGAAGAGAAATTTCTCAACTTACAAATCAAACTACCGGACCTGATCAAAAAATTGTTTTAAACCTTTCGCAAATTGTGAGCGACCAAGTTTTCTTTATCCAAATTCAAGTGGATGGAAAATCAGGAACTTTCAAAATGCTAAAAGTAAAATAATATAAGCCTAATTTTTATAAGGATCGGTATTCATTTACCGATCCTTTTTTTAATTTTAGAAGCAAACTATGAAAAAAACTATACTCTTATCATTATTATTTTCTGGATTTTTAAGCCAGGCGCAAAATGCGAATCCGTTAAAGGAAAAAGTGTATTACAGCGTTTCAGAAGCTTTGAATTCTCATAAAAATGCGACGCAATTAAATCTTAGAGACCAGCATATTTTTTATGTAGAAGAAAATATCAGCCAGCTCCAAAACCTTCGCTTTTTAAATCTGATGCGAAATAATTTAGAAAAATGGGATGATGCTATTTTTGACCTAAAAAAGCTTGAAGTGCTTATTTTGAAGCTGAATTCAATGAAATATTTACCAAAAAACATTGGAAATCTTGAAAAGCTGATTCGTCTAGATTTATCAAATAATAGCATTTCTTATCTTCCGGAGGAAATTATCAAGCTCAAAAAACTCCGATTTCTGCATCTTTCTTTGAATTCAATAACTTCAATTCCTGAAATTATCAGCGATTGCAAAAGCTTGGAAGTTTTAGAATTAGATAACAATCAGTTGAGTTCTTTGCCGGAATCTGTTTCCAACTTGAAAAATTTAAAAACATTACATTTGGGATACAATCAGTTTAACGAATTTGAACAGCAACTGACGCGGCTGAATTCTTTAGAAGATTTAAGTTTAGAATACAATCAATTGCAAGAATTTCCAGAAGAAATAGGTTCGCTTAAAAATCTTAAAATATTGATGCTGAATGATAACAAACTGCAAAAACTTCCGAATAGAATCGTTGAATTGAAAAATTTAGAGCTCCTTTCCTTGTCAAATAATAAAATTGAAAAGCTTCCAGAAGGAATTGAAAAGCTAGATAAGTTGAAAACGCTAATCCTTTTAGGAAATCCGTTGAGCAGTTCAGAAAAAACTAGAATTACAAAGGCATTGCCGAATTGCAAAGTTTTTTTTGATTAAAAAAAGACTGCCTTTTGAGTAATCTTTTCTATATAATTTTATCCGTTTAAAACAACGCCTCGTCTTTTAAAACCGTCAAATAGTGAAACTCGAGCTTCGCTGATGGCTTGTTCTGTCCTGAAAATATTACACCAAAATTGGACTTTCAGTTGAAACGTATTGTCATTAACAGGATTGTAAAAAATCTGAGGTTCTTTTTCCATAAAAATCACTGGAACTGTGTTCAGGCAGCTTACAATAATTTCTCCAATCTCTTCACGCGTAATTTCTCCAACAATCGTGAAAGAAAGTTCCATGAGCTTGTGATTGTTCGTGTTTGTCCAGTTTACGATATTCTGCGAAAGCATATTTCCATTCGGAATAATCACTTCGGCACCGTTTGCAGTATCAATTTTCGTAGTCCTTAATCCGATTGCTTTCACGCGCCCAGACTGCGAACTCACTTCAATTACGTCGCCAATTTGTATCGGCTTGTCAAAAATCAAAATTACGCCAGAAACAAAATTGCTGACGATATTCTGCAATCCCAAACCGACACCGACACCAAGCGCACCCAAAACAATCGTGATTTTATCTAAAGGCATTCCAGAAGCAGAAATAGCCAAAAGATAGCCCAAAATTAAGACGCTGAGCCTAGTTATCAATAGTCGTGAATGCTGGCGTTTGTTGACGCTTTCTTCATTTTCTTCGTCAATTTCTCCAAAAAAGTAAGCTACGTATTTTTGAAGCAAATGTGCTACCCAAATGATGACAAAAAATAGCAGAAGACTTCCCAAAGTGAAACTGAAACTGCCGATTTTGTTCTCTTTATGGTAAATCAGGCTTAGCAAATTATACAAAGAATCAGAAAGATTTAAGTTGGAAGCAATGACAATAATCCACAAATAAGTAATTACGATCAAAAATGGCTTTTTAAGGTTATTCGTAAGATTTTCAAAATCAAAAAGCTTGTCAATGCCACGGCGTACACGGATTGTGTAAATCTGCAAGGTGATTATTTCAAGTATGATTTTCAAAAATACGGAAAGCGCAATGATTTGTGTAAGTGAAATTACTGCCGTCAAGCTTAAAGTGTGCGCCACAGTTACACGGCCGAAAAGGTTGAAAAGTATGGCAAGAACATTAAAACTGATGAAAATAAAATTTCCCCATTTGAAAAATCCTTGGATGTACATTTCTTCTTTTATTGATCTCAGCTGTAAGATTCCAAAACGAATCGAGAGAATATTGATGCAGATAAAAGCGCATCGCTGTAAAAAGCTTACTTCTAAAAATAAGTCAAAGAAGCTGAAAAGCACAAAAAGAACTACGAGTAAAATCCAGTTTCTGAATGATTTTGCCGACCATATTTTCTTGAATGTAAATGTCAATACGATCAAAAGAAATAAATGCAGAACTTCTATATAAAGTGCTGGCGCATATAAATTTAGAGAAATTGCAATATTTAAAATCACAATCGTTAAAGGGAGTATTGTGCTGTTATTCAGGTATTTAAATTTGAATTCAGCTAAAGTTTCAAACCGTTCTGTTTTTTTGAGAAATCGGGTATTTGAAATAATCCACCAAAAAAGAAGTCCCATGCAAATTAGGAGCAAAATTGTACTTCCTAAGCTATATGAAAAATAATAGCTGAAAACCTTTATTTCTACGCCAAATTTTGCCTGCAAAAAAGATTTTGCTTTCTCTTTGGTCAAAGTTTTTTCAGTGCTCCAAAGCTTTGGATATTCATTCCCAAACATCGAACTTCCTGATTTGTCCAAGCGATTGTTCACCAAGATCAAAGCATCGGAAATTTCCATTTTCTTTTCGGTAGTTTCGGCAGTTATCTTATTTAAAATGCCCAGATTTTTTTTCAAAAGACTGTCTGTACTCAGCCATTTAGCTTTCAATTCTAATAATTCTGGACGAAATTCTTTGATCAATAAAGTGTCGCTGATTAGCTTTTTAAAGACAGTATCTTTAATAATTACCTTTAAATTTTTTTTGGTAAGTGTTATCTTTTCGTCGTTTTCGTTTAAAACTTTACGATAAGCTTCCAATTCTTCCTGAAGTTCAACCAGCACTTTTTTGTACATCTGCTGATTGCGGAGATTGTTATTATTTTCGCCGTTAATATTCGAGATAATCAGTGCTAAAGCCTGTTTTGTTTTCTTGATTTCTCCAAAAGCAAACATGGTTCTGGATTCGAATTTTCCATCGTTTTTGGCAGCATTTAAGATTTCTGCAGTCTTCTCTATCGAAGCCATGTAGTCGCTTGAAGTCAGCGCATCCTTATCTGAAAAAAGCGCCTGCTGTCTTTTTTCCCGTGCGGCATCTGTGTTTTGCGCAGTGGCAATATTTGCAAGAAATAGGAGGCAAGTAATAATCAGTTTCAAGAAAAATTTAAAGCGCATACAGATTTATTTTGTTAGGCAAATTAACAAAAAAAAATACTAGCTATAAAAAAACGCTACATTATTAAGATGTAGCGTTTCTGTTTTCTATGAATTGAATTTTTCTTAATTTTTTTAGAGGAAATTTTAGCAGAAATGTATTTGCAATTATAATGGCACCAAAGAGTAAATGTGGAAACAAAACTTCAGCAAAAAAGCCATAAAGCAAAGGAGAAACGATTAAGAACCATCCGAAAAATAAATCAATTTTGAAGTGAGAATTTACGTTTATCATTTTCGCTAAGCCAAATTTGTGGTGTGTTATCAAATTCAGGCACAAAATTGCCATTCCGATGGTTACCATGATTTTGCTTTCCATAGCGCTGGTTTCTAAGTTGAAAATCCACGGCGAAGCAATTAATAGTAGTGCCAAAGCATAGTCAATATAACTGTGCCATTTTATTTTTAAGGCTTTTGTTTTTGTCTTTTTCATTTTACTCTTTTCTTTTTGAGCAAAATTGCATTATATAGACAAAAAAAATATTACAGTATTTTCATAATTTTTTATATCATATTTGAAAATTCCTAAATAGTTTTGATCGCCATTATTTTTTCTTCAAAGACTTCCTTAAAATCTGATTTGCTTTTGATTCTTGTTTTGTAGGTGTAAATAGTTGAAACAGAAAGCTCTAAGAAGTCTGCAATTTGATTTGAATCTTGAATTCCCAATCTGTGAAGCGCAAAAATTCGCAATTCTGTATTCAAAAGTTCTCCTTTTTTGATAATGCTTTTATGATCTAGCGGAAAAAGTGCATTGAAATCGGTAATAAATGTTGGAAATAACTTCAAGAAAATCATATCAAACTGGTGAAATAAAGTCTCGCGCTCTTTTTTCACATCGTATTTTTTCAAGCTTGAAATAACTTCATCCGTCTTTTTAGAAATAATTTTTTGGATCGTACTCTTCTGAATATGGTCAATTTTGTTGATTAAATCAGAAGTCGCTTTTATGAAATAAGTAATATATTCTTCCTTGATCGAATTGGCTTCACTCAGGCTGAAATTCATTTCCTGTAGCTTTTCAAAAGACGTAGCCATTACTTTCTTCGCCGCATTTTTTTCTTTCAATTGTTTGAAAATTACGACTAGAAAAAGAATAATAATAAGAGCCAAAACCGTCAAAAGAATTACGATTTTCTCAAGCATGTCATTTTTTTCATTGACCTTATTAAGCTGCGCTTTTTCAATAATCGGCAGAATGGAGGAAATTTCAATTTTTCGATGTCTTGCGTCATAAAAAGTCGCATCATCCATGGCGAGATTGATATACTTGTTGGCTCTTTCCAAATAGCCCATTTTAAAGAGTTCGTTGGCTAAATTTCGTAGAGCGACGGTTTCTTTTGTAGCATTTTTCACGTCGGCAATCGCGGCGAGTGTCAAATAATAAACGGCTTTTTTGGTTTCGCCTTTTTCTGAATAAATATAGCCTAGGCTTGACGTTGCGATTCCATAATATTCTACAGGAAGCTTGAAATTATTAATCCAATAGCTGAATGCTTTTTCAGCGCCTTTAAAATCTTGCTGTTTTAATCGCTTCAGGCTTTCTGTAGCCCAGTATTCATTGGTGTTTTTCTCAATTAAGGAAAGCGCTTTTTCAAGATATTCATTTCCTCTTTGGATGTAATTTATATTGTAGCGCTGATCTCTGGTGTAATCGGCCAAATCATAGTAAGCACGCGCTTTTATGGCATAATATTCATATTGGCTTTTTAATATTAGTTTTGAAGGTTCAATGCTATTTAAAGTATCAATGGCTTCCTTAAAAAGTCCGGAAGAGAGCAAAACAAAACCTTCTTTTATTCTTGCTTTTGCTAATAATTGCGGATCTTTTAAAGTAATTGCCTTCGATTTTGCAACCTCAAGATAATAATAAGCAGAATCATACTTAAAAGATTTATACTCTTCAAACAGCGACATATTTTGATTAAAAAGGCTGTAATTGTCTTTGCTCAAAGTCGATTTATGGATGCCTTTTTTCAGCTCATTTATTCGGGCATATTTCTGTTTGACATAAATCTGCTTGTTTTGCAGCGCTTTTTCCAAGCTGTCAAGTACAGGATTTATATCGTTTGCAAAGAGCGCAAAGTTTGATATAAAAAAGAAAAATACTAATAAGCTACGCATCGTTTTTGGTTTAAAAATCTTTTTAATTTTCGAAATCAGACGTATAATCTTCTTTCATATTAATAATTCATAAAATCTTCTTGGCATTATCTGCTTCATTATTAATTGACTATTAAAAGAAGGGGAAATTGGAACGCCTAAAGTTTCAAGATGTTAAATATAATGTAAAATTATACATTCCAATAAATTTTGTAAGTATAAATATGCAATCGTGAAAAATAGCATCATTTTTTTTGCATATTATCATAATTTGAACTTAAAAAAATCAAAAAATCATCTAAACAAAGCCTTGATTTTCTTAAGTATAACTTAAATGTATTTGTTTTAAAATCAATGAATTAGCTTTAATTCAAACGTTGTAGTATCTTGATTTTTAATATATGTTTTTTTTTAGAATTCTTTAACGTTTAATTTCGTCTTGTTCTTCACAAAGAATATTCAAACTAACAAAAAACACAAAAATTTATGAGATGTAAAATTATTTATTTGTTTGCCATCATCAGTTTGCTTGCAGTAGGGTGCAATGAGCAAGACGACGGCGGTCATGTAGAACCAATTACTATTTATGAAAAAATAAATGGGCAATGGGGATTGATGAATTTAAAAATGGTCGACGAATTTGCAAAAACAAATGCGATTGAACCAGCTGAACAAAACTTGAGCACTTTATTCAATTTTGAGGATTTTAAAATCAGCTTTAATGTTGATGAAAAGATGCAACCGACGACTTATCAAGTTTTAGGCGATGTGCCGCCTTTATTTGCTCCAAACGGCTATTGGGAACTAAATGCTCCTTTTCAACAGACAAATGGCGGCGCGGCAATAATTTATCTCTATAGCGATGCCCAGAAAACGCAGCTTACTGATCAATTGCGCTTGACATCTGTTCCGGGAAGCAACGAAGAAATGGAGATTCAATTGACAAGAGTTTCTGGCGGAACCGCTTTTGTTTCTTATGTATTTAAATTAAGTGCAATCAACTAATTCAGCGATATGAAAAAAATTCTACATACAATTTTATTGGTGCTAATGATGGTTCCAAACCTGATTATGGCACAGCAAGACGCTGGAACGATTAGCAAAACATGGTCTTTTCCAGTAGTTTACAAATACAACGAAGAAGTTACCTGGTATTTCGATCTAACAGGAACCACTTTTGCTCCAAATGATAATGTCTACCTGTGGATTTGGTCGCCATCAGAGCCAGATGCGGGTCATTTTGACAATTCTTCTGAATTTGCAAAACTGACTTTCGTTGAAGGAATGACTTGGAAAATGACCTTGACGCCAACGGCTTATTTCTCAATGACTCCAGAAGCAATCGCTTCTAGCGCAGGTTTTTGGTACCGATTGAAAGACAAGACAGGGACAAAACAAACTGGCGTTGCACAAATTGCCTACACTGATTTTTCTTCTTTTTACACGGCTAATGAGATGATCAAATCTTATCCTGCACAGCCCGTTATCAATCAAGGTGTAAGTATTTTGTTCAACTCAAATTTAGTTGCAGGATTTCAAAGTGCTTCAGAAGTGCATTTCCACAGCGGACTAAATAATTGGGATGTCAAAGTAGAATACCAAGCTTGGATTCCAGAAAGCGTTCAAAAAACGAAGATGAAAAACCTTGGAAACGGCTTTTACAAAATGGATTTGGTTCCGTCAGAATATTATGCCACAGTTGACGGCTATGTCATGGAAAACATTGTCTTTTTGATGGTCGCTGACAATTGGGCCGCAACTACTCCCGACCAAATTATTCATGCCGGAGAATATGTTGCGCCGCCGCCGCCAGATTTCAGATTTTTTCCTTTGAATATCAGCAAGAGAGACTTTTTAGGAATTATCAGAAAAAATAATGAGCCTGGAGTTACAAAGCTTCTTTACACAATTACTGCAAATTCGGTGATTTTGAATGGAGAATTTACAGGAGGCGTTTCTGAAATCAAAGGATTTGTGAATTTGGTGACAGCTTTGAAAGATGTGCCAAATGTGACTGAAATTCATGTTTTGGTTAAGGATAATAACAACAGAACGATTTCTGATACTACAATTCCCCTTAAAACGGTAGACTAAAATTAGCAACTAAAAATTCAAATCAATGAATAATAAAAATATAAAAACAGTCCAACATAAAAAGTGGGCCAACTCATCGCTGTTGTTCCTGATTTTCATGCTTTTTCTTTCCGCAGGAATGGCTGCACAGCAAAAAAAGCTGATTTCAGGTATCGTTTATGACAATGCAGGAAATACTTTGCCGAGCGTTTCTGTTTTAGAATCGGGAACGTCAAATGGAACTTCCACAGATTTAGACGGAAAATTCGCTTTGCAAGTAACTACAGGCAATTCAATCATAATTTCTTATGTAGGATATACAAACCAAACTATCGTTGTTGACGCTTCGACAAGCTCAAATCTAGACATCCGTTTGGAAGAAAATGCGCAGATGCTTGAAGCCGTTGAACTAGTTTCTATTGGTTATGGAACTATGAAAAAATCAGATTTGACAGGAGCAATTTCTACCGTAAAAGGTGAAGATTTGGTTAAAGGAGTAATTTCTTCAACAGAACAAGCTCTGCAAGGAAAAGTAGCAGGTTTGACCGTAGTTCAAAGTACGGGAGATCCAAGCAGCGGCGCGACTTTAAGACTTCGCGGTGGAACTTCTTTGACGGCAAGCAATAATCCGCTGATTGTTGTTGATGGAATTGCTGGAGTGGATATCAATATCGTGCAACCTTCTGATATTAAAACAATTGATATCTTGAAAGATGCTTCTGCAACAGCTATTTATGGTTCAAGAGGAGCAAACGGAGTTATCATTATCACTACAAAAGGCGGTTTGAAAGCAGCGACATCAATTGTTTACAACGGATATATGGGCGTGAGCGAATCTTCAAATCATTTAGACATGCTTTCTGCAGACCAATGGAGAGGGTATGTACGCCAAAACGGAATTACAGATGCCATTGATTATGGCGGAAATACAAACTGGCAGAAAGAATTAGAGCGAAAAGCATTCACGCAATCGCACACAATCAGCATTTCTTCCAGTGGCGAGCAAGGCGGTCTGCGTTCTTCTTTGTCTTATTTGAAAAACGAAGGAATCGTGAAAACGACAGGTCTTGAGCGTTTGAGCGCTAACTTGAGCGGTTACCAATATGGCTTAGACAAAGCGGTGAAATTTGACATGGGACTTTTTGCCAATATCGACAAATGGAATCCGTTGGATTACAGAATTTTTGAGCGTGCTTTTAACTTGAATCCGACAATTCCAGTTTATGATGCTAATGGAAAATTTACAGAAGTTGGAGGAACTTTGAATGAAAATCCGGTTGAGATTTTGACCAACAGACAAGCGGACAACAAAAGAAATCGTGTTTTGGGATATTTCAAAACAGAAGCTAAAATCTTCACAGATCTTCAAGCTGTCGTAAATTTGTCTTTGGAACACAATGCAATGCAAGGAAATACGTACAAGCCTTCTTACGCAGTTATGGAAGGAAGAACGGAAAACGGGTATGCCCAAAAAACCTACGCAGAATATACAAATGTACAAATCGAAGCGTATTTGAATTATACGAAAACTTTCGGAAAACATACAGTTAACGGTTTATTAGGATATTCTTACTTAGAAAATATCTATGAAGGATTTGGAGCGCAAAGAAGCGGTTTTGAAACAGATCTTTTTGGATATAACAATTTGGGTGCTGGTTATTTATACCGACTTGGTGATGTTTATTCGTATAAAGGAAAATCAAATTTAGCTTCTTTCTATGCTAGAGCAAATTATTCTTACGATGGAAAATACATGTTCACAGGAACAATCAGAAGAGACGGTTCAAGCCGTTTTGGAGACAATAACAAATGGGGATATTTTCCGTCGGCTTCTGTAGCTTGGAAAATTTCAGGTGAAGAATTCATGAAATCTACTGACAACTGGCTTACAAATTTGAAATTAAGAGCTGGTTACGGAGTTACGGGTAACCAAGACGGAATCGGCGAATACAAATCGTTATCAATTTTAGGAGTTGGCCAAGATAGCTATTATGATCCAGCAACGGGAACTTGGAGTTTGGCTTATTCGCCGACGCAAAACCCAAATCCTGACTTGAAATGGGAATCGACCGAGCAATTAAACTTAGGTTTAGATTTCAGCCTTTTTAACAGAATTACAGGATCTTTGGAGGTATATTCTAAAACTACAAAAGATTTATTATACACTTATCAAGTGCCTCAGCCTCCTTATTTGGTGGGAACAATGCTTGCAAACGTTGGTGAATTGTCTAACAAGGGTATCGAGCTTACGTTGAATGCAAAAATCATCGATACTGAAAAAGTTTCTTGGGATGCCAACTTTACTTTTGCAAAAAATAAACAGAAAATTGAAAAATTATCAAACAAAGCTTATAAAACAGATGTAATTTATAGCGGTTCTTTACACGGACTTTCAGGAATGTCAAACCAATTTTCACAAGTTATTGCAGAAGGATATCCGGTTGGAACTTTCTGGGGTAAAGAGAGTTATGGAACCGATGAAGACGGAAAATTTATCTTGAGCGAAGACGACAGAGCAATCGGAAATGTACAGCCTGACTTCAGCCTAGGTTTAGGAATGAATTTTACCTACAGCGATTTTGATTTCGGATTTACAGGATATGGAATGTTTGGCCAAGATGTCTTGAACGCAACAAACATGATGCTTTATGACACAAAAAGACTTCCGGCGTACAACGTTCCTGATGATGCTTTGAACACAGGAATCACTTCGCCACCGACATTCTCAAGCCACTGGATTGAAGACGCTTCTTTCTTCAGGTTGCAAACCGTGACGATTGGATACACAGTTCCGTTGAAAAACACAAAATCAAAACTGAGATTGTATGCTTTGGGACAAAACTTAGCAGTAATTACAAATTACAAAGGTGTTGATCCAGAAGTAGATATGAGCGGATTGGCAAATCCTGGAATTGACAGATTTAACAATTATCCAAGACCAAGAACAATCTCATTCGGATTGAATTTCACACTAGGAAACTAAAATGATAACTTATAAAATAAAAAAAATGAAAGTCAAAATAATAGCTGCGGTAATTGTAAGCGCACTTTTTACTTTTTCATGTACCGATTTGAACGAAGAATTATATGACAAAGTAGAAGACGGAAATTTTGGAAATACGCCAAATGAAATTGAAGCTCTTGTCGGAGGCGCTTATTCTTCCCTGAGAGGTTTTGCTGACGGAATTTCAAATTCTTATCCAACCTGCGAATATGTTTTCTTTTTGAATGAAGTGGCTTCTGACGAGGCTACAATTCCAACAAGAGGAACTGACTGGTATGACGGCGGGCGCTATCAAGACGTGCAAAGACACGTTTGGAGAGCCGACAACGGAATGATTTTGTCTGCTTGGCGCTACTGCTACGCAGGAATTGCAAAGGTAAATTCAATCATTTACCAAATCGACAAATCAGGATTGAGCAACGAGGCAAAAGCACCGATTTATGCAGAATTGAAATCGATCAGAGCTTACTATTACTATCTTCTTTTAGATATGTTTGGCAATGTGCCGATTGTGACAAGCTTTGAAGATCAGTCGCTTCCTTCAAATTCAACTCGTGAGGAAGTGTATAATTTCGTAGAATCTGAATTGTTGGCTGCAGTGCCGCATTTGCGTCCAAACGTAGTATATTCAAAATTTACTAAAAATGTAGCTTACTCTTTATTAGCAAGATTATACCTGAATTCTGAGGTTTATATAGGAAGAGCGCGTTGGCAAGATTGTATTGATATGTGCCAAAATGTTACCGGACATTCAATAAATAATGACTATTTCGCAAATTTTGCTACAGAAAATCAAGGTTCTAATGAAATCGTATTGTCGATTCCTTATGATTCAAAAGCGGGAACTGTCGGAAATTATCTTTCGTCAATGAGCTGTCATTATTTACAGCGATTTGCCGTTTCTCCAACAGGAGATTATCCTTGGAGCGCAAACGGAATCTCAGCACAGCCAGGCGTGTATTCGACTTTTGCAGATAATGACAAAAGAAAAAAATCAATGATTGAAGGCGACCAAATCAATCTTTCAACGGGTTCTGTAATTGTAATGGATAGCGGTGAACCGTTGACATATACTGAAAATATTGTAGATTTTACAAATGCAAAACAAAACGAAGGCGTAAGATTAGGAAAATATGAAATGAAAGCCGGCGAGCAATGGGAACGCAGCCATGACTGGGTTTTGATCAGGTATTCTGAAATTTTGATGATGCAGGCTGAATGTTATGTTCGTCTGGGTTCGCCTGGTCTTGCGGCGCCATTTGTACAGCAAATTACATCGCGCGCAGGAACTGAAATGCCAGCAGTTATCGACCTTAATTTTATTGATAAGGAATTGCTTCGCGAATTTGTTTTTGAAGGAAGAAGGAGAACTGACAACATCCGATTTGGAACATTCTTCCAGCCTTGGTGGGAAAAAGGAGCGACTCCGAATTACAGAAAAATATATCCGATACCAACAGCTGTTTTAACAACAAACACCAACTTGGATCAAAATTTCGGATACTTTTAATTGTTGATGCCGGCCTTCCCTGTTGAGTTAGTCTTGGAAGGCTGGCATTTTTATTGTCAATCATTAATTTGAAGTAACTATGAAAAAATATATCCTGCCTTTGATTTTTGCCGTGATGAGCGTTTCTATTGCACAAAGCTGCAGTAAGGATGATTCGTCGCCTGCCGAAAATTCATCAGAAATTTTGGCTCCGGTAGCTGTCCAAAAAACAAATTCCACTAAAATTTACATGCACTACATGCCTTGGTTTGAAACCAAAGAAAGCAGTGGCGACGGGCAATGGGGCTATCATTGGAAGATGGCGAACAAAAATCCAGACATTATTACCAATGGAAAAAGAGAAATTGCGTCGCATTATTATCCTTTAATCGGGCCTTATCATTCTGGCGATAAAGAAGTGATTGAAAACCATTTGCTGCTGATGAAATATGCAGGAATTGACGGAATTTTAATCGATTGGTACGGAACTTTCGATGTGAATGATTACCGAATGATCAGGGATAATACTGAACAGCTTATCGCAATGCTGGATGAAGTTGGCTTGGAATATGCAATTGTTTATGAAGATCGGTTTCTGCCAAATGTTGTCCAAGCGGGAAAATCGCCAACCGTTATCAGCGCTGCAAAAACAGATTTCGCTTATTTGCAAAGCCATTATTTTAATATGCCAAATTACATAAAAATCAACAATAAGCCTTTGTTATTAAATTTCGGACCGATAACTTTGACAACGCCAGCCCAATGGACAAGCGCTTTTGCAAATTTAGATGTAAAACCTACGTTTTTGACGTTGTGGCACGAATCTTCAGAAGCTGGAAATAATGCTTCCGGAGAATATTCTTGGGTGTATCAAGACAATACACATTTGACAAATTTTTATGCCAACAATCTGCCAAACCTTCCAGTTGCAATGGGAAGCGCTTATCCAGGTTTTAAAGATTATTACGCTCAAGGCGGTGGCGGTTCGGCAATTGGATGGACAATTGAGCACAATAACGGAGCTACGCTTGACGAAACTTTGGCTTTGGCAAGAAATGCGAATTTGAATTACCTGCAATTAATTACTTGGAATGATTTTGGAGAAGGAACGATGTTTGAGCCTACGGTTGAATTCCAGTATTCTTATATTGAAAAAGTAAAGGCTTTCGCCGGAGTTCAGAATTCAGGTAATTTCTTTCCTCAAATCAGCAAGCTTTTTAATTTGAGAAAGCAATTTAAAGGAAATGCTTCCGTTCAAACTAAACTGGACAAAGCTTTCAACTATTTCGTTTCGATGCAAGGAGACAAAGCCGTTCAGTTGCTCAACGAAATACACTAAATTATAATAAACCAAAAAATAGAATGAAAAAATTACTAAAAAAGCCTTTCCTGACTGCGTTTGCTTGCCTTGCGCTGTTTTCGGCCAATGCACAAAAAAATGCCTACAAAGTTAAATCGCCAGCAAAAAACAATGAGCTAGTTTTTGAACTTACAAAATCGGGACAGCCACAATACAAATTTACTTCTAACGGAAAATCAGTAATCGAACCTTCATTATTAGGATTTGAATTCCAAGAAATAAAAAAAATGACTGACGGTTTCAAAGTAGTTTCCACGGAAGAAAAATCAGTCAACGAAACTTGGGAACAGCCTTGGGGAGAATTCAAGAAAGTAAAGGACAACCACAACGAATTATTAGTTCATTTGCAGGAAACTAAAGGCGAAAAGCGTTTGGTAGATATCATTTTCAGAGTTTTTAACGATGGTTTGGGCTTTAGATATTCTTTCCCGAAACAGCCAAATTTAGGCAAAGTGAAAATCGCTGACGAAATCACGCAGTTTACTTTTTCTGCTGACCATGATGTTTGGTGGATTCCGGTGCATTCTGAAAATAGCTATTATGAAAGCTTTTATAGAAAAACAGCAATCAGCAAAACCGATACGATAAATACGCCGGCTACTTTTGAAACTAAAAATAATTTATTCGTAGCAGTTCACGAAGCTGATCTGACAGATTTTGCATCGATGACTTTAAAGAAATCAGGAAACAATCAATACAAAAGCGAATTGGTTCCGTGGGCGGATGGTGTAAAAGTATATGCTGAAGCACCGTTCCAAACGCCTTGGAGAACTATTATCGTTGGAGAAAAACCTGGAGATTTGGCAGTTTCAACTTTGATGCTCAACTTAAACGAACCTTCAAAAATCAAGGATGTTTCTTGGATCGAACCTTCAAAATATATCGGAATTTGGTGGGGAATGCACTTGGAAAAATACACTTGGGGACAAGGACCAAAACATGGCGCAACGACTAAAATTACGAAAGAATATATAGATTTTGCTTCAAAAAACGGCTTAAACGGAGTTTTGGTTGAAGGCTGGAATGAAGGCTGGGACGGCGATTGGACGGCGGACGGAAACGCTTTCAGCTTCACAAAAGCTTATCCAGATTTTGACATTGTTGAAATCGGGAAATACGCAGCAAAGAAAAATGTTCGCTTAATTGGGCATCATGAAACTGCCGGCGCTACTAAAAATTACGAAAGCCAATTAGAAGAAGCTTTTAAATTGTATAATAAAATTGGCGTAAATACTGTAAAAACTGGCTATGTAAATAAATATCTAGACAAAAAAGAATGGCACGACAGCCAATATGGAGTACGCCATTACAGAAAAGTAATCGAAACGGCGGCGAAATATAAAATCATGATTGACAACCACGAACCCGTAAAAGGAACGGGATTGCAACGCACGTATCCAAATTTGATGTCGCAAGAAGGCGGAAGAGGGCAAGAATATAACGCATGGTCAGTTGACGGAGGAAATACGCCAGAACACACCGTGACTTTGCCTTTCACCAGAATGCTTTCAGGCCCGATGGATTATACGCCTGGGAATTTTGACTTTGATTATAAATTGCCACAAGGCGCAAAAGTGCAAACGACTTTGGCGGCGCAATTGGCTTTGTATATTGCGATTTTCAGTCCGTTGCAGATGGCTTCTGATTTGCCAGAAAATTATGAAGGCAAGCCTGAATTTAAGTTTGTGAAAGAAGTTCCGTGCATTTGGTCAGAGACAAAGTTCTTAGATTCAAAAATCGGCGAATACACGACCGTTGTTCGTAAAGACTGGAATGGCGAAAATTGGTATTTGGGCTCGCTTACAAACAGAGAAGCGAGACAGTTGAATATTCCGCTGACATTTTTAGAAAAAGGAAAATCATACAAAGCTGAAATTTATACGGATGGAAAAGGAGCAGATTACAAAACAAATCCTTATCCAGTAGAAATTTCTAGCAAGACGGTAAACAGTACTACAATTCTAAATTTAAATTTAGCTTCTGGTGGCGGAACTGCAATAAAATTTACCCCAATTGCAAAGTAGATTATTGATTTTTTGTGATTGAAAACGGAGCCATTTGGCTCCGTTTTTTGTTTATAATATCACAATTTCTTGATAGATTGATAAAATATATCAAAAAACTACTCTTAAAATTATCCAAATTAAAAGTTAAAAACTGCATTTTTAAAAGACAATATTTGTAATTTCACTACCATATTATTTCAGTATCTCCCCCAAGATCTACTAAACTTTTTAAAATCTACTGCCATGCCAATAAGCACGAAAATCCAGATTCAAATTGGAGGAGAACAACTTACGCGTTTTTCAAAACTCGTAATCAACCAGAAGGTCCACACGCACCATCGTTTTTCTATTTTACAGCCACTGCCGAAAGAATTTGTAGCGGAAGCGATTGACAAAGCTCAAAATTATGTCGGGCAGACCGTGAAAATCACCATAAATCCGACGAGCATGATGACTTCATCGCCGTTGAATTTTGTCGGAGTGATTACAGAGGCACAAGTGGTCAGAACTTCTGGAGCTTCCGGAGGAATAATTATCAACGGCTACAGTCCTACTATTTTAATGGAAGGTCCGCCAAATATTCGTTCTTTCAGCGATAAATCTTTAGCAGATATTGTTCAAGATGTGGTTGGAAATTACTCTAATGAAAATCTAAAATCGTCAATTTCAGTAGCCAAAGATTCGACTTTGCCTTACACGGTTCAATATGGCGAGAGTGATTTTGCTTTCTTATGCAGAATTGCGCAAAAAAAAGGAGAATGGTTTTATTTCAACGGCGAAGAACTTATATTCGGGAAGCCAAAATCTAAAAATTTTACTTTAGAATACGGACGAACGCTGCATTCTTTCAATATAGAAATGCGTGCAAAATCACTCGGTTTTGAATATTTGGGCTATGATCCTTCCAACGGAGATACGCAAAAAGCGAATTCAGGAGAAGTAAATTACCAGCCTGACGGCTATTCAAAGTCAATCTTTGAATCGTCAAAGAAAATGTTTCCGAATACTTCGACAATGCTGTATTCCCATGCTTTGGAAGAAGGAAATTCAAGAACGCACTTGATTGAAAGAGTTTCCACGCAGCTTCAATCGCGGACTGCAGATTTGGTTACGGCCAAAGGAGATTCTGATGAAACCGGACTCCGAATTGGCGACGTAATTCAAATTAAAGAACCCGCTTTTTCACTCACTGGAAATCCGCTTGACGGACTAAAAGAGCAAAATTTCGGCAATTATATTCTGACTGACATCATGCACATTTGCGATGAATCAGGAACTTATCACAACAGTTTTGATGCCGTTCCGGAAAGCGTTTTGTCGCCTCCTTATGGAAATGTGCACAGTTTTCCTTCGGCAGAATCACAGCCAGCAACTATAATTTCAAATCAAGATCCCGCAGGTTTGGGAAGAGTTCAAGTGGCTTTTGCCTGGCAGAAAGCACAAGGCACGCACACGCCTTGGATCAGGATGATAAATCCGCATTCTGGCGGAGGAAAGGGCTTTTATTTTATTCCCGAAGAAGGCGAAGAAGTTTTGGTCGCTTTTGAAGGAGGAAATGCTGAAAAGCCTTTTGTTTTAGGAGCAATGTACAACGGAAGCGCTTCAAGCAATTATTACACCCAAGGAAACGACCAAAAGGTAATCCACACGCGTTCAGGAACTAAGATGATTTTTAACGACGCAAAAGGAAGCGTTTTCATCGAAGATCCGAGTGGCAATACCTGGATGATGGACGGCGAAGGAAACATTTCGGTAAATGCGCCAAAGAATTTCAACCTGAATGCAGGCGAAAATGTAAATATTACGGCAGGAAAAAATATTTCTGTGAGAGCTGGAGAAAATATAGATAATTCTGCAAATGACAATATTACGTCGATTGCAGGCGTAGATATTATACAAAATGCTTCTGGAGATATTCGAGAAACTTCTGATTCTAGAACTGAAATTGTTGCAAAAGATTTTAAGCGAGAATCAGAAACATCTAATGAAATTGCCGGAGAAATTTCGATGTTCAGCCAAAATGAGAACATGACGATGCAAAGCGGTAAAACCGTTGAATTCAATAGTGCAGAGAAATCTAAATTATTTTAAGATGGCAATTACAAAAACAGCAAAAAATATGATCATTACTGTTGCGAATGATTATAATCTGGTCGTTGAGAAAAAAATAGAAAAAATTGCGGGCAAGCTCAATGTGGAAGCAATGGCTGAAAATTTGATTTTGGCAAGCAATAAGAAAATCGTATCGCATGGCAACAAATAATTTATTCGGAAATTATACGCCTCCCGCACCGCCACCGGTCGAAGAGACGGTAAATGTGTATGTAGGAATGTTTTTTGACGGAACTGGAAACAATCGTTTCAATTCCGAAGAAACTTATTACAGCCATGTGACTTCTAGCGAGGTAAATATTGTGGCTGACACGATTCCGTCAAAATATGAAGTAATCAGGGAAGAGAACGGCGAAGAGGAAAAAATAAAGATTACAGACAGAGACAGTTATTGGAATCCTTACTCTAATGTGGTGAAGCTCTTTGATTTATATAAAGAAGTAAAGACTAAAAACTATTCTGATGACCAGCATCCAGAATATGGCAAGCATGTGATCTTAAAGCAATATATCGAAGGAATCGGAACAAAACAAGGGAAAGAAGATGACATTCTGGGTTCTGCTTTGGGAAGAAGTTCTTGGGGCGTAATCGGAAGAGTGGAAGAAGGAATAAAAGCAGTCGTGGCCAATCAATTCAGTACGGTTCAAGGGCAAAAAATAAATAAGATAGTTTTTGACGTTTTTGGATTTAGCAGAGGTGCCGCTGCGGCGAGGCATTTTTGCAATGAAGTCAAGAAAAAGCCGATTTACACCAACATGATGCGCGATGAAATGGATATAAAAAGAGGAGTTCCGCCCCAAAAATATATCACGAAACAGGCCGGAGGCTTGCTAGGCGCTGAATTAAAGAAAAAAGGGCATAAGACTGTAGGAGATACTTTCAATATAGAAATTCGCTTTTTAGGATTATTCGATACCGTAATTTCAGACGGAATTACCAAAGAAAATCTGGGTTACAAGGCAAGTTTGGTTTTCGGAGTTTCCACTATTATTTTTCAGGAAGCCTTGCAAGATATCAAGACTAATATCAGCAATCTCGGCATAAAAAGTGTTTTTCACATCAAAGCTGACAATGAATGGCGGAAGAATTTTGCTTCTACACCGACAAATGCAGGCTATACTTTGGGAATGCTGGGCGCTCATTCTGACATCGGCGGCGGTTATGCGAGCTTAGACAAAAATGTCACGATTCTAGATTTCTTTGATTTAAGAGAAGGCGACACCGCTTTGTGGGAAGAAAAGCAGAAAGTGCGTCAATATTTTATAAATTCCGGCTTTTGCACCGACTCTCAAATTGTATTGAAAAACACGCATGATCATTATATGCAGACGACGGCGACACCGCTTGTCGATAAATATTTGCCCATTTTTGTTACTAAAGAAGTAGAAAGAACGGGCGATTATCAAATTCCGGAGTCGACGATTTATGATCCTACGAAGACACATATTATCAATGAAAAAAAGCTTTCTGATCACTATATGTTGGTTGACGAACGCAAGATTTCAAATAAATATTCGCTTGTGCCGATGTATTTGATGCTGCAAAAAGCGATTGAAGACGGAGTTCCGTTTTATGAAAGTTATGACGCGGCAGAAACGAAACCGCCTTATAAATTTGAATATGAAATTCCGAATACAGAAAAATACAAACTGTTGAATGAATATCTTGAATTTATGAAGGAAGTTGTCAAGAATAAATCGAATGGAAAATATACGATTCCAGGGGAAATATACAGGCATGTCTTGAATAATTACGTACATCTTTCTGCTAATTATGGAGGCTTGGAGGCTATCAATTTAAAATCAGGAGACCATCACATTTTAGGAAAATTAGGCTTTGTAAACCAGCCAGTTCCTTACACGATGAGTGACGGAACTATAAAATATGAGCGAGAAATTTACCAACCAAAATAATTGATTTACCAATAAAATTATGACAAGATATTTAAGCTGTTTTTTGCTTTTTTTATCCTTATTGCTTTTTTCAAGATGTGTTTATAGTCAGAAAGGAAGCGATAACAGCGACACTTTTAACTGGAATGCAGGTTTGTCGGCACCAAAAAATTATCCGTCTGGAGCGCCTTCAGTCCAATATTTCTATAAAAAAGAAAAAATTGCGGCAGCTTCGCTTGGAACAGGTGCCAATCAAGGTTGGGGAGAGACCAGTGGCGGTTTTGTGGGTGGTGAAGTTTTAAAGCCGGTTCCGGATAGCATGGCAGTAAAATGGGTTTGCAGTGTCGATAATTTGGTTTATAAATCTGGATTTAAATTAGATCGTGAAAATATCTTGGCTTTTTTCAAAAAAGGAATTGTAGATTCTTTTGGAAACCAGGTAGAATATACTGAAATAGTTGCAGGAACAGCTCCGGGAGGAAATGTCTGCGTTTGGCTGAAAGCCGGACAATCCATAACTCAAGTCGGAAAATTCAAAGTAAAAGAAGGAGTTGAAGATCCGAATATTGACGCCGATTATAAGAAAAAAGACGTAAAATCATGGGGAAATTACCTCACGTATTGGAAAATTCACGGAATTCCGTATGATTCGTGGGAAAAAGGAAATTCTACTTATAAATATGACATTGCTTACACCACAGAAGAGGAAGCTACGAAAAATTTCAGCATGGCAATCAGCGGTTTGTCAAAAGACGGAAGCGTAGTTTATGCCGACGGTGATTTAAAATTTTTAGAATGGGATGGAAATCCAGCTTTAGACAGTAAAATTTCCAACAAAAAATTGCCTGTACAGTTTTATATGCAATGGATTTCAAGAGACCAAAAAGAATGGTATGAAGCTCAAATTGTATTACCGAATGACTTTGAAAAGCAATTTTTAGATTTTGAAAATAAGTATGGAAAAGGAGCGAGAATCATTCTTGGAATGGAAAAAAGACAAGAAGGAAATGATTTTTCTTTTGGTAAGATCTGGCTTCAAAATCCGCAAGGAAAACAGGAAATCATGAAATTTCGAGCCGCCAAATTAGATTATGTCAAGCGAGATTATAAAGTGTCAAAATATTCATTGCCTAAAAATTTCGCTTTTCCAAAATGGGAAGGAAAGGTAGCTTTGGTTTTCCCAGATTTTGATTTCTGGCGAGAAAAATAAGCGGAAAGCGAAGTTCAAATTCTATTAATTGATATAAAAAAAATAAATTTTTTTGAAGCCAAAATATAAAAAATATAAAATAAAAGAAGGAGATTCCCTTGAAAGTATTTCTAAAATTCTAGGAAAACCGACATTGGAAGTAAAAAATTTCCATAATATTTTTTGCGATCACGACGATTTCATAGTTCTCGATTTTCCAAAAAAATTAAAGGAACTTTTTATTTATCCAGAATATAATGAAGTCGATTTATATGTGATTCCGGAAGTATTTTTTAATGCCGGAAACAAGTTGCTTTTCATTCCGATTCAGCAGAAAATTAATTACGGCGTTGAATACAAAATTGTCAAGGGTGCGGAAATAAATACGATGAAATTCGAAGCAAGCATTTATTTCAAAGGTAAAATTGACAACCAAAATAGTGTTTTTGAAGTAGACAGAATTTCTAAAACATTTATAAATAATGAGGAAACGTCTACGATTGCAGATGAATTGGCAGAAAAAGTTGCCAGCGTAATTTATCCTTTGCAAATAATTGTGGATGAAGAAGGAAAGTGGGATTCGGTTTATAATTTCTATGAAATAAACAATCGCTGGGAAAAAGTAAAAGAGAAGATTTTAGGCGAATATGAGGGCGAATGGGTTGAAAAATACCTCGATTTGAATGAAAAAACCTTGCAAAGTGAAGAAAAATTAAATGAAGCACTTTCAAAAGATTGGTTTTTAAACGCTTATTTCAACGGAATTTACGTTCATTATACAAAATATTCGAGCAAAAGAAATGTTGCTTTTCCATTATTGATAAACTGCAAGGCGCCGGTTTATGCAACGGAACAAAAAATTGAAAAATATATAGATGACTATAAATTAATAAACATCGAACAGCAGGGAATTTTAAATGACGAAAGGGCAAAAGCAGATTTTGAAGAAAATTTAGATTACCAATATCATGCGATGCTAAATCCGGAAGCAGAAAAAGCCACGGGAAATTTCAGGGCAAAATATTTCTTAGATTCTAAAACAAATCTTGTCGAATCTATGTTTTTTGAATGCTCGATTGATCTTGAAATTCCGAGGAAAGTTGAAATTGTGATATCGATTATATAGCATCCGAAAAAATAAAAACCATGAGTGAGAAATATATTGTTGTTCAAGGAGCAGACTGCAAATGCAAGTTCAGCGTAGAGCCATTAATTGACAAACTAATGGTGAAAACGCATGAAAAAGAATATGCAAACGACAAAGACGGTTCTAAAAAACTGATTGCGACTGATAAAGAATTGGGCCAGACTTTAGAGAAAAATACTTTCGGGAAATGCAAATTACAGCCGACTCCGGGCGGTTATCTTCCCTGCAAAGCGGTGATTACAAAATGGAGCGCTTTTTATGAAAAAGTGACGATGTCAAACGGCGGCAAGATTTTGCTCGAAGACAGCAAAGCGACTTGCCCGATTGGCGGTCCGGATTGTATTTTTATCGACAAAAACGGACAAAAAACAGAAGGAAGCAACCAAAATACTAAAAATGCAAATGCTGAGGTACAAAGCCAGCTGAACCCCCTTGCTAATAATGAAAAAATGTTAGAAAAACAGCCTTCGAATCCAGGCGTAATCGAAAAATTCAAGCAATTTATTTAATCATTTTAAGATGGCGAGAGGAATAAAAAAGATAAAATGGACAGGCAAGGAAGAACATTCTGTGATTGCTAATCTGTCTATTCCTAATAAGTTAGTCACAATTCATCCAAGCAAAGATGTTTTTTTTGAGGTAGGCGAATGGTTTCCGCAAACGACCAAAGCTGACAAAGAAAAACAAGTAACTTGGATGTGGTTTGACAAGGAAAAAGACGTCATTATGCTCCAAAAAACGCTTGGTCCGACTTATATTTATGGCGTTTTTATACCAAGAAAATTATGCGGTCCTTACACTTATTTCTTGGATGCGAGCATTACCGGAAAGCCAAATACTTCCAAAGAAATTGGACTGCAATTCAGGGGACACTGCAATCCGTTAGTTTCAAAAAGCAAATGGAGCACGACAAATGACGGCGTCGATGTGAGGCAAAGCCAGGTATTTTCGTATGGAAATATTGTGCATCTGAATTTAGAAACGGAAGGTTTGAACGGAAGCTTGGTCACTATCGAAATTTACAATACGCAAGCCGGAGATGACCGATTGGTAGACACTTATCCGAAGGTAAAAATAATTGATGGAGAAGTAAATCTGCAAATAAAAAATACGTCTACATGGCGTGCAAAATTGCGTCTCGGTGTAGGAACTGAGAAGTTCTATGTAAAAGTTATTGCCAACGGAAATTATGTTTTAGATTCGAATAAAGACAGCGAACATGCTCGTTTCTTGAGAATTAAAAATGAAGAAATTGCCCGCCATCCGGAACCTCCAGTAAATAATACGCCGGTAAAAGTCGGAGAATTAGAATTGAAGCCAGAGCGATATGATCCTTGTAAATTTGAGGAAGTCTCTATTACGGAAACTAAAAAGCAGGATATTTTTAAGAAAGGAATGAAGCTCATAAACATCGAGCATCCGAAAGAAGATATTACAAAAACCATTTTTTTCGATTTCGACAGCCATGTGATCAATGCGGACGGAAACAAAAAATTAAGCAATGTTTTGGGATTTTTGCTAGAGCACGAATATTCAAAAATTTACATCGACGGATATGCCTGCGTGATCGGAAAAGAGAAATATAACAAAAGCCTTTCGCAGAAAAGAAGCGATATCGTAAAGAAATTTTTTGTCGATGGAAAATTAGATCCGCAGAGAATCATATCGAGCGGAAAAGGCGAAATAAACGCTACAGACGATAAAAAAGCGGGCGACAATATCAAATACAAAGATGAAAAACAATACATGGAAGCAAGAAGAGTTGACGTCTCTTTTAAATTCTATGGACATGATGCTCAGACGATTATTTATGAAACGGTTGCTTCAAGCGAAGATAAAAATGTTGTTTTAGACATCACTGATTATCAAACAAAAGCCTGTTTCAAGGAAAAAAACAAGCATCAGAAAAAAATCAGGGTGACTTCTACAGAATTCAGCAAACCTATTGAAAAAGAAGGCGTTTCAGTGTCGATTCCCATTCGTTCTAGTCTTTCAAAAGCCAATCCGGCGCCGATTCAATACATTTGGCCAACATGGAATATGCTTGATTTTGCTTCGGGAAAACAGCTGAGTTCGGCTAATTTGTATAATATTTATTTCAATTCTTGCAGGTATTATTCCAATCCAGGAAATGCGACGGTAAGAATTCATGCCTTTCCTGACATCAAATGGGAGCTTGCTTTTGAACTGCAAATTAATGTAGAAAATTACTCGCACACGAACATGCCTGCGCAGATGAGTATTTTTGCAGAACACCAAAAAAAGGCTAGGGAAGTCGGTTATAAAAACTGGCTGATGAATAAAAACGGCGAAGTTCCGATAAAAATCGGATTGGGAATAAAAGCCGAATGGAACGAAGGAAAGCAGAAAGTTGGCGTCAATAAAGATTTTGAGTCAAAAATCGAAGCCACGGCAAAAATACTTTCCAAGACCGTAGAAATTGCCCAAAACGCAATCAATGTCTGCCGTGGCGTGATGAAAGCGACGAGCATTCCGGTTAGTTTTGGCGTTGAATATCCAAAATTTGAAGTTGTCGGATCTTGGTATTTGAAAAAAGAAGAAGACAGCTTGAGAATAGCCGTGGTAGGCGAAGTAAATTTTGCAGCCAAACCTTTAATCGGTGTAAATACTACGATTGATTTAATTGCGGCGGCTGTCGCCGTAGTTTCCTACGGAACAACGGGAAGTCCTGCAATTGCTAAGATTGTTGACAAAATCAGAAGCTACGGAAAAGTCGTCGGAGCTGAAATTTCTGCAGAAGCAAAATTTTCGGGAGAACTTGAAGTGATGCTGGAAGCTTTGAAAATCAACAGCATTACAGGAATTACGGGCGGAAGCGTGACAATTGGCGGGAAAATGGGCATCAAGATAAAAATCAAAGTCGCTGCAGGAAATGACTTGAATATAAAACAGTTAGAAATCAAATTCAAATTTACGGCAGAAGCTACGGCGAATGCCTATTTTGGTGGCGATTTAAAAATTGATTCTGATGATAAAGGTATTTTCATTGAACCGACACTCAAATTTTCAGGCGTAAAAGTTTCGCTTGATATCAAGATGGAAGTAGGCTGGTTTACCCGAAGTTTCTCTGTTTCAGACGATATTCTTCCTGAAGATAAAATTCCTTTAAAGAAAAGATACATTAACAAATAGCCAAAAAAAGAAAAACTGACCATGGAAAACAAGAAATTTAAGCGTCCTTATTATTATGTTTATCCCACGATTAATTCAGGCGGCGTCGTTTATGTGAACGATGTTCCTGTCATGTCAAATATTGGAGAAAAGTCTAAAACCGGAATGATTTCTGGCCAAATGCCGATCAATCACGTTTTATTGCAAAGCGGAAAATATGATGTCGTTGGCAAAATGTTTCCACGCTCTGGCGAAAAAGCGATTACTGAAAAAGAAAGCTTTATGATTGATTTAGAGATGTTTGATGCTGGCTTAAATTGGAAGGAAACCGACCATGAATTCAGTCCGTCGATTGAAACGCCTTGGCATGGCTTGAGTGAAAATATTGAATATCCGGCTTTTGAAATTGCGACAAAAATTGAAGTCGAGCTCCCGTTTGTGCTAGACGGCTGGCAAAATTCGGTAGATTTGAGAGAAGTAAAAGACATTTGGCAAACCACAATTCTTTATTTTAGAAAACTGCATGACATTTTAAGGAATCACGATGCCCAAAAGTTTTTAGAATTATCGGCTGAAAAAGAAAAATTGCAAGCAACAGCTTTTTATTATGACGAAGCAAAAAGAGAAGGAATCAGGCAAAGCATTATCGGACTTTTTGCTGAAAATTTAGAAGTAATGCCTTTAGATGAATCGAAATTAAAATTAGAATTCTGGGGTTATGGAAGATTGGTAACTTTAACCAGAATCGATGGAAGCGCGGCATTGCAATTTTTAAGTCCTGATCCTGAAACCCAGAGCAATGTGGAACTGGAAGTGAAACTACACATGAAAAAAGAAAACGAAGAATTATGTATCATATAAAATTTAAAAGTTTTTTCGCAATCGCAATGATGATTGTTTTTACCGCGAGTTGCCAAGAAAAAGCGAACGATAGATTTTCGGCTGCAGAAAAATCAGCAATTTTAGATACCATCAAATCTAGAATGAAAGTAGAAGTGGAAGACGAGGTCGAAAGCGATAAAATGCCGACTGATGTTTTGTTTCTTTCCAGCGCATTTCTTTTGGATAAAGCCACGGCGGAAAAAAATGAAAAAGAGGGCTGGGTAGAAAATAAAGATGGCGAATTGGAAGATTTGATTCAGGTTGAAATCTTAGATTATTCATTAAAAACAGAGAAAAACGAAGCAATCTCTTTAGATAAAAAGCAACTTTCGATTATGAAATCACCCTTTTTTGATGAAGGAAATAAGACTTACAGCTACTTTTCCATCAGTATTCCTACAGATAAAAAGTATGCGAAATTAACTGGTAAAATTAAGATTTTGCTTAAAATCGACGATGCAAATAAGAGAGAAATAGACCTTCCTGTGAATCTAAATATTGAAGATTTCTTTAATAAATAGTTTATGCCCAAAGCTTTGATAATTACCAATACGGGATATTTAGCGCTTGCTGTCGTCTTGATTTCCGTATTTTTTACTTTTAAAATTTCAAAAAGGCTCAAAGATTCTGGCTGTCTTTCTGTAGGATTTACTTTTGTATTATTTTTGAGCATCATAGCTATTTTTATTTCTACCACTTATATGTCGTTGAGTTCTTCCTATATTTATTGGAACGACGACAAATATTCGGCAAAAATCATAAGCTATAAAACCTACGAAGAAAAATATAAAGATTCTGACAATCGCTCGCGGACAAGAACGATGCACATTCCGTTATTTGAATTTAAAGATAAGCACGGAAAACAGATCAAATTAGAATCTTCAACGCATTCTGGAGAAGTGCCGAATGTAGGGGAAAATGTGAGTATTTCTTATATAGATGGTGGCGAAAATGTTCTTGAAAACACCTTCGGAACTTACTTTTTAATCGTAATTGCCTTTGTCTTTGCAATTATTTTTGGCTTTCTCACGACTGCTTTAATCAGTTATTCCTTCGGAAATTCAATGACAAGGTTCAAAGACATCTTTGCAAAGGCTTTTTTAGCGGGATTGCCAATAAGCATGATTTTGTTATTCTTTGGATTAGCTTACGGAGTTTATAATCATATAGTTAACGATGTGAAAATGCCAATTTGGGCGCTATTTTTAGCATCTTTTTTCATGCTATCTATTTTAGGAATCTTTTATGCTTTATATGTAAGAAAAAACGAATAGTTCTCTAAATCAAAATCTTAAAATTTTTATAATTTTTTTTCTCAAAAACAAAAATATAATTTGTTTTTTGTAAGCAAAACTCTATCTTTGATATGTACGAAAACGATTACTAGCCACCAATTTTATTCGTTTTTTTAATAACCTACAAAATCTTAAATTATGACTTTAGATCAAATTCGTGAAAGTATCGGTAGATGGAACGCATTGCGCGATCAAAAAGATGCGGATAAATTAAATGCACTTTTTGCCGATGGAAACAGTTTTTATTATCAAAGAAATGTTCTGGGAGAAGAAGAGGGAGGAGGAGCTTCTAGAAGCGCTTACATTCATGTTTATCCTGGAGTGACTGACAACAAACTTATGCTTTTTATAATCTCTGCCAACAGAGATAATGAACTGCAAGATTTATCTTCAGAAGGTATTTTGCCTTACATCACTGTCAGCCCTTTGCTTGAGCCGTCAAATTTAGGTTCTGAAATTCCAGAACAAGAAGCTCTGTTGAGAATCGAAGCTTGGGAAGAGGACCATGTCACCTGGATTGAAAATCAAGTAGATACTAAAGAAAATATTTTCCAAGCTTTCGCAATTCCTTCTGGAGACGTGGAATTAGGGCGCAAATTAAAAATATTTTTTGCCTTGAAACTAAATGCCGCCAATGTTGCTACTGCAGATTTGGTTGTCTATGAAAAATCTGATGATGGAGGATTGACGCCAAATCGTTACTATGATATGGCCCGCCCAGTGCCGCCTTTCCGTCCTGATGGAGGTTTGCAGCAATCAGATTTTTATCTGCTGTCAATTTCATAATATATGGATTTCTATGATTTAGTAAATTTCTGTACTTACTTTTCTCCGATAGTTGTTTTGGGAGGAGTAGGTATAGGAATTTATTATTTTAAAAGATTGGATATCCTGCGAAAAATAGTGACATTTTATCTGCTGGCCATGTTTGCAGTCGATGTTTTATCACGCATTATAGGAAGAATCTATGAAAACAATCTGTTTTTTATTCCCATCTGGGGCTTTTTAGAACTTTTCATATTTTCTTTATTGTATTATTTTTTAGGAATTAAAGATACAGCCGGAAAAAAAATCTCATTGATCCTAATAATTGCTGCTGCATTTTTATTTACCCTTTGGGAAATCAATAAAGTCTGCAACGCACCGATTGAAGAATTTCAATCTTATTCAAAAGTGATTTCCACGCTTTTGCTTGTTTTACTTTCCCTCGGATTTTTCTTAGAGAATATATTGAAGAAAAAAGATATTTCGTCAGACCTTTTTCTCTTAAATTCAGGAATTCTTATCTATTATTCCCTTACACTTATCATTTTCTTGCCAATTGACTTCCTAATTCAGGATAATACAGGACTAAAATTTTATTTCTGGTTTGCGAATATTATCTTTATGCTTGTATTTTATATCTTTTTAATTCTGTCAATATGGAGAAATGGGAAAACTCAGGAATGATTGCACAAGGAATATGGATAATTCTCATATTCGTCTTCATTTTGGCTTTTTCAATCGTGCTGCTCGTTCGTGAAAATTTTCAAAGAATAACAAGGGTAAAACTTGAAGAAGAAAAAGTAAAGCTTGAACACCAGCAAAAATTATTAGAAACCAATATTCTAGTACAGGAAAGAGAAAGAACCCGAATCGCCGCCGACATTCATGACATTCTCATCGGAAAACTGACCGTTTTAAAGATCAAGAACGAAATTGCATACGATCAAAAAGAAACCGACGAGCTGATAAAAGATAGCATCGCCGTGGCCCGAAGGATTTCGCACGACTTGAGCCTTCCGATGTTGCAATACACTGATTTAGACCAATTGATCTCAGAATTAATCAAGCCTTGGAAAATCGTTTTCAATATAAATTTGAAGCGCGATAATCGATCAAAATCATTATTTTCTGACAATGTAAAAATTCAGCTGACCCGAATTTTGCAAGAATTGATTATGAACATAGTCAAACATGCAGAAGCAACTACAATTGACATTCAGCTAAGGCATACAGATAAATGGCTCTTTTTATTTATAAAAGACAACGGAAAAGGCTTTGACATGCAGGAAAATTCTAAAGGACTTGGCTTAAAAAACATAGAATTTAGAATGCAATATATCAAAGGAAAATACAAACAAAAATCAAAAAAGGGGAGAGGAACATCTTACCTTTTTACCCTCAATCAATCTGAATTTGGAGAAATATGAGCAATATAAACGTAGCAATAGTTGATGATGATTCATTAATTGTAAACCTTTTGCAAAGTTTCATCAGCGGTCAAGAATCGATTGACGTGATTCTAACTGCACAAGGCGGAAAAGAATTTTTAGGTTTATTACAAAATACAGACAAAATTCCAGACATACTTTTGCTAGACATGAAAATGCAAGGCATGGACGGAATCGAAGTCTCGCAGTATTTAAAGACACATTATCCTTCTATAAAAGTAATCGTCATTTCATCGCATTACCAGCTTTCTTTCTTAGGATTTATGCTAAAAACTGGAGTTGCCGCATTTTTACCAAAAGGCGTTTCTCCAAATGAATTAGTGCAAATCATAAGAATTGTCAATGAAAAAGGCTTCTATTTCATGGAAGACCAAATGGATGTCATCAGAGAACATTTGTCAATTAAATCTCCAAAACATATTTTAGAACAAGGAAACGTACTATCAAATCGTGAAATTGACGTGCTTCGGCTTCTCTGCAAGCAAAAAACAGCCAAAGAAATTGGCGAATTGCTTTTCATAACCCAAAGAACCGTGGAAGGCCACAAGAATAATCTTTTCGTAAAAACAGGCGCTAAAAACATAGCAGGATTGGTAATCTATTCAATCCAGCACAATATTATCAGGATAGAAGATCTGCCTGCCATTTAAATCTTTTAGAACTTCTATAAATAAAAACACTGCTTACATCATGAGATGAAAGCAGTGTTTTTTTTATTGTTTTTTAAAGAAAAATAACTGCTGATGCTTATTATTAAAGCACCAGCAGTATTTTATTTTTAATATTTAACTACTCTTTT